>OLOV01000085.1_pt1 | contig 72610 bp, 63 predicted proteins | sample 1672931 | NCBI WGS metagenome assembly OLOV01 (sample SAMEA3136738, study PRJEB25190) | human gut metagenome | biome: human gut; feature: human-associated habitat; material: faeces | place: Austria | collected 2013 | reverse complement strand
CGCCGGAGGATGCGGGCATTGCGTTCATGCGCCATGCGACAAGCAAGCTGCACGAGCTCCGGACCTGCCGCATTGTTTATGCGCAGGTCTACTCCCCGCCCTATTACCGGGCTTGGACTTGACGTGTTTACAATAGCATCTGCATTTACTTTTACAATATCGTCTCTGACAATTTTAAGCGGCATAACTTTCTCCTGTATATTTATTCTTTTTTAATTCTATGCCTTTTAGACAGTTTTGTAAACATTAAAAAACCGGACACATCAAAATGCCCGGATCTAAGCTTTCTCATATCATTTTCTTCCAAACAGTCCCTTTTTTTCATAAGGTTCGCTGCTTATACCCTCAAGCTTGTAGCCTGTAGGCGCTATCGCATCCTTTACCGCTGCCTCTTCAATAGGGTCTTCACTTATGATTACCGTTTCTCCCTTTGAGTGTGACGATGTCACCTTTTTAACATTGAAAGCCTTGCGTATTGCATCGTTCATATGTGACTCGCACATACCGCACATCATACCGTCGATTTTTAAAGTTGTCTTTGTCATTTCAGTACTCCTTTCATTTTATCGAAATCACTTTATATCCTGCTGTTTCTACAGCTTTTTTGAGTTTTTTACTGTCCGCAGCGCCGGCAAGTTCAACAACTGCCACTCCATCCTCGTGGCTTACCTCCGCGGATTTTACTTCTCCGAGAGCCTCAAGGGCATTTCTGACAGTGGCTTCACAGTGAGTGCACATCATACCCTTTATTTTCATAGTGCATACATCGCCTGTACCTGTTTCTGAAATTTCACTGCTGTGGCGGCGTTTTTTGTCATGTCCCGCATCATATATCTTATACAGGTTGAGTCTTAACGCATTCATTACCACGCAGAAGCTGGAAAGACTCATTGCCGCAGCTCCGAACATCGGGTTAAGCGTAAGTCCCAGCGCTGCAAAGCAGCCTGCCGCCAGCGGAATTCCTATAGCGTTATAGAAGAATGCCCAGAACAGGTTTTCGTGTATATTCTTCAGAACGCCGCGGCTTAATCTGATTGCCGCAGGAACGTCCGCCAGAGTGTTTTTCATAAGAACCACATCTGCCGCATCTACTGCAACATCCGCACCCGCTCCTATGGCAATGCCCACATCTGCTCTTGTGAGAGCCGGAGCATCATTGATACCGTCGCCGACCATAGCTGTCTTACCGTATTTTTTGAGGCTTCGTATAACGTCCTCTTTGCCGCCGGGCAGTACGCCTGCGATTACTTCATCAACGCCTGCCTGATCTCCTATGGCCCTTGCTGTACGCTCGTTATCGCCTGTCAGCATTATAACCCGTATGCCCATATTGCGAAGCTCGCTGATAGCCTCAGGACTGTCCGCCTTAATTGTATCAGCTACGGCTATAATTCCGGCAAGCTTTGCCTCTGACATAAACAAAAGCGGTGTTTTGCCCTGCTGCGCCAGAGTCTCCGCTGCTTCCTGCAGCTTGTCCGGTATGGCTGTTTTTTCTCCTATGAATTTAAGGCTTCCGCCTGTAAGGCTCCTGCCTGAAAGCTTTGCAGTAAGACCGTTGCCCGGAAGCGCTTCGAAGTCCGTAACCTCCTGCGGAGTCTTGTCAAGCTCCTGATACTTTTCCATAACGGCTCTTGCCAGCGGATGCTCGCTCTTTGCTTCAAGAGCCGCCGCAAGGTCAAGCAGCTCGTCTTCGCTGAAGCCCTCTGCCGCAACAATATCCGTCACTTTCGGCTGACCCTCTGTGATGGTTCCCGTCTTGTCAAGCGCAACAACACCGATTTTGCCTGCATTCTCCAGCACCTCTGCCGTCTTGAACAGAATACCGTTTCTGGCTCCCATACCGTTTCCGACCATAATGGCAACAGGTGTTGCAAGTCCCAGCGCGCACGGACAGGATATAACGAGGACCGATATGCTTCTTGCCAGCGCGTATGCCGCAGACTGTCCCAGCAGAAGCCATACTATTAAAGTTACTGCGGCAATTGAGATTACCACCGGTACAAACACACCTGAAACCTTATCTGCCGCCTTTGCTATAGGGGCCTTTGTGGCTGCGGCATCGCTTACCATCTTTATAATCTGTGAAAGTGTTGTATCCTCACCTATTCTGAGCGCCCTGCAGCGTATAAATCCCGACTGATTGATTGTTGCAGCAGACACCCGATTGCCTGCCGCCTTGTCAACAGGTATGCTCTCTCCTGTCAGCGCCGCTTCGTTTACAGCGCTGCTTCCCTCTATTATAATACCGTCAGCAGGTATGCTCTCTCCCGGTCTTACAACAAATATTTCGTCTTTCTGAACCTGAGCCGCAGGCACTGTAATCTCGGCTCCGTCACGAACGACAGTCGCCTCCTGAGGCGCCAGCTTCATAAGGCTTTTGAGGGCATCTGTGGTTCTGCCCTTGGATTTTGCCTCCAGCATCTTGCCTACGGTTATAAGGGTAAGGATCATGGCGGCAGACTCAAAATAGAATTCGTCCATATATGTCATAACCGCCGTCATATCACCGTCAGCCTGCGCCCTGCTCATGGCAAACAGCGCATATACGCTCCAGCCAAAAGATGCGGTGGCTCCCAGCGCAACCAGCGTATCCATATTGGGAGCTCTGCCTGCCAGCGCTTTAAATCCGCTTATGAAGAATTTCTGATTTATAACCATAATAATTCCGCAAAGCAGAAGCTGCACAAGTCCCATTGCCACATGGTCGCCTGTAAGCCATGCCGGTATCGGAAAATCAAGCATCATATGCCCCATTGAAAAATACATGAGCACTGCAAGAAATACAACCGATGCTATAAGGCGTTTTTTGAGTGCCGGTGTTTCGTGGTCTGAAAGCGCGTCCTCGTCTGCCGACTTTACCGCCTCGCCCTTGAGCGATGCTCCGTAGCCCGCCTTTTCTACGGCGCTTATTACAGTCTGCGGGTCTGCACTTCCCTCAACTCCCATTGAGTTTGTAAGAAGACTGACCGCACACGATGTCACCCCCGGAACCTTTGATACGGCCTTTTCAACTCTGGCCGAGCATGCCGCACAGCTCATTCCCGTAATGTTATATTGCTCCATATTCTATCCCGCTTTCTCTGACTTGTATTATTATACTTCCCATATTCCTTTGATATATGTTATTTCATCAGCTTTTGTATTGTGGAAACCAGTTCGTCAACAACCTCATCTCTGCCCTCGTGTATGTCTCTCACAACGCAGCTTCGTATATGATTTGCCAGAAGCTCTTTGTTAAATGCGTTCACCGCCGCGCTGACCGCCGCGGACTGAATAAGTATGTCATTGCAGTAGGAGTCCCTCTCAATCATCGCCTGTATGCCTCTGACCTGTCCTTCTATGCGTTTGAGTCTGTTGAGCAGTGACTTCTTCTGTTCCTCTGAACGTATTGTCTGTTTTTCGCCGCAGCAGCATTTGTTCTGTTCCATATTATTGCCTCCTTGATATACCCCTGTCCCGTATTTTCAGGATATACCCTCTATGGGTATTTGTCAACATAAAAATTTTTTATATTTTTTAGTCTGCCTGTATTGCATTTTTAAATTTACAGTGCTATATTATAGCTATAGGTTAGCTTACGCTAACAAATTAACTTCTATATTATACACTACTATACACTAAGCAGAGGAGGTTTTTAAATTGAAACATCTAGGATTATTTACAACAGGTGTTCTGTTTGGAACAGCAGGAATCAAAATTCTCAGCAGCGACGACGCAAAGAAGGTATATACTCAGACTACGGCTGCGGTTCTGCGCGCTAAGGACTGCATCATGCAGACTGTAACCTCAATCAGAGAAAATGCCGAGGACATTTACGCAGACGCTAAGGAAATAAACGAGCAGAGAGCAGAAAAAGCTGCCTGCAAGGTTATCGATGATGCCGCAAAAGCTGAATAGATTTCAGGCAGATGCAGATGACTCTACCCGTTCATCTGCATTTTTTTAATATTATTAAGTTATTGGAGGTTGGGAAAAGTATGAAATGTAAAATTCTGCACGAATCAAAAGGCCGTATCAGAATTCATCTGATGTGCGGCAGAATGACTCTTGCCGAAGCGGATATTTTAGAATATTATCTGCGTAATTTCAGCAATATATCACAGGTTAAAGTATATGACAGAACTCAGGATGTTGTAGTTCTCTACAAAGAGGACAAAGCCTCCGTTATAGAGGCTATGGCTTCATTCTCATTTGCAGATGAGAATGCGCTGGCGCTGGTTCCCGAGCATACCTCAAGAGCATTAAATCGCGAATTTGAGGACAGGCTTGCGATGACGGTAATGCGTCGTATTGTTTCCAGGCTGTTTCTGCCGATTCCCGTAACGACAGCGCTCGCCATAATTCGCTCAATCAGATATATAAAAGAGGGACTCAAAGCCCTGCGCGACGGCAAGCTTTCCGTTGCGGTGCTTGATGCCACAGCAGTTACGGTTTCAATGCTGCGCGGTGACTTTGCAACAGCGGGCTCAGTTATGTTTATGCTGCATATCGGCGAGATACTTGAGGACTGGACACACAAGAAATCAGTCGCAGATCTTGCAGGCGCAATGGCTCTTAATGTTGATCAGGTATGGAAGCTTGAGGGTGACACCGAAGTTTTAACACCTGTAAGTGAAGTCAGCAAGGGTGACAGCATTGTTGTCCGCACAGGCAATATGATACCTCTTGACGGCAAGGTTATCTCAGGTGAGGCAACCGTAAATCAGGCGTCCATCACAGGGGAGTCGCTTCCGGTTCTCAAAAATTCGGGAAGCTATGTATATGCCGGTACCGTCGTGGAAGAAGGCGAATGTATAGTGTGCGTTGACAAAGCATCCGGCGGAGGCCGCTATGACCGTATAGTCAAGATGATAGAGGAATCAGAGAAGCTCAAGTCAACGGCAGAGGACAAGGCTTCACGTCTTGCGGACCGTCTTGTGCCTTACACTCTCGGCGGTACAATCCTTACATATCTTCTCACCCGCAATGTCACCAAGATGCTTGCGGTGCTGATGGTGGATTTCTCATGCGCTCTTAAGCTTTCAATGCCTATTGCGGTATTGTCTGCAATGCGTGAAAGCAGTACTCACAACATCTCGGTAAAAGGCGGCAGGTTCCTTGAAGCTGTATCCAAGGCCGATACTGTTGTCTTTGACAAGACCGGCACGCTTACATATGCAACTCCTACAGTTGCCGATATTGTAACTTTTGGAGATTACAAAGAACCGGATATGCTCAGACTTGCAGCCTGCCTTGAGGAGCATTATCCTCACTCAATAGCAAACGCTGTTGTTGAAGAAGCCAAGGTACGCGGACTCTCACACAACGAATATCACTCACAGGTTCAGTACGTTGTGGCACATGGTATTTCCAGTATGGTCAACGATAAGAAAGTCCTGATAGGAAGCGCTCATTTCGTATTTGAGGACGAGGGCTGCACTATCCCGGTGGGAGAGGAAGATAAATATAACAGTCTGCCTCCGGAATATTCACATCTGTTCCTTTGCATCGCAGGCAGTCTTGCAGCGGTTATCTGTATATCAGACCCGCTCAGAAAAGAAGCTGCCGACGCTGTTGCCGCGCTTCACAAATGCGGTATCAGCAAGGTGGTTATGGTGACAGGCGACAACAAGGATACTGCTCAGGCGGTTGCACAGAAAGTCGGCGTCGATGAGTTCTTTCCAGAGGTACTGCCTGAGGACAAGGCCGAATTTATACGAAAAGAAAAGGCCGCAGGCCGCACAGTTATAATGATTGGCGACGGCGTAAACGATTCGCCTGCACTTTCGGAGGCCGATGCGGGAATCGCTATTTCCACAGGAGCTGCCATAGCAAGAGAAATAGCCGATATAACTATCGCTTCCGACGATCTCTTTGAGCTTGTTACTCTCCGCAGATTAAGCGAGGCTCTTATGGACAGGATACACCACAATTACCGTTTCATTGTCGGCTTCAACTTCCTGCTGATAGTAGCAGGAGTTGCAGGCATACTGCCGCCGACAACCTCGGCACTGCTTCATAATATGTCTACGCTTGGCATCAGCCTCAAGAGCATGACAAACCTGCTTCCGGAAAGCATTGCATCGGAGCAGGAAATGCAGTAATCTGAAACAGGATAAACAAAGCCCCTCTATGACAGACATCTGATGTCACAGAGGGGTTTTTATGTATCTAATATTCAGTTTTTACGCTTCTGTTTTTTCAGGCTGTTCATTCTTTGGCTCTTTTTCATCTCTGACAATTCTCATAACACTCATCCTGTTTTTAATCCTCATTTTTTTGAATATATTATAGATATGAGTTTTAACCGTACTCTCCGAAATAAACAAGGCCTCTGCGATTTCCGCATTGCTGCGTCCCTCGTAAATCAGTTCAACAAGCTCTTTTTCCCTGTCTGTCAGATCATATTCCTCTTTGACTTTCTGGAGTCTGTCCTCAAGGCAAAACTCAGGAGCCTTGTCGCCATTGCTGAAATATGCAGGAACAAAGGCGCGTCTGTAGACAAGATATATCATAACAATATTTATGACAAACCAGAATATGATAGTCAGATCCAGCGGTTCTCTGATGAACCTGCTGTTTCCCCAGTATACGGAAGTCTCGCCCCAGAAGTATGAAGCATAGTTCCATGTCAGCATCGCCGTAATTATAACCATATATACTGTCAGATCTCTGTCGGAGCGTTTGTATAAAGCCGCAACTATGTACGCAATGCTGCCTATAAGCATCATAAATATCAGAACGATATCCGATACCAGCAGAATCCATTTGATGGTATACATAAAATCAACGCTGAACACAATCGTCGATATACACCATACAGATGCATATGCTATGGCATAAACCCTTGCCATCTTGTAATAGCTCTCAAGTATATCCTCTTCCGTAAGCTTCTGCTCAACGGAAAGCCACGATACAAACAGTATTGCTATTATACAGTCACCCAGCCTGAGAAGCTCTATATTATCATACCCGGCTATGAAATAATCGGTATAGTATATAATCATATCATATATGCACATTACAAGGAGGCAGGTCGAAAACAAAAGCATAGCATTGTTCAGGCTCGTATTGCCCTTTCGTCTTGCCAGTATGCTCATTGTAAAGCTGGATATTCCAAGGAATATGGCTATAAGATAACATATAATAATAATATGGTTCATTGTCTGCTCACTTCTCCCATCAGGTCAGTTGATTTTAATAACTTACATTGTAACATAATTCTCAGGTTTTTTCTATAGTGCAAAACCTCCGATTTGTACAGTTTCTAATCACCCAGCACCTTGCCGATGGAATCGTATATAACAAGATCGGCCTGTGAGTCATAGCCTGTTTCCGATTTGTTAATCAGAATCATATTGCTTCCTCTGAAATACCTGATAAGCCCTGCCGCAGGGTATACAACAAGAGAAGTTCCGCCTACAATAAGCGTATCGCAGGAAGCGATGGCGTTTACCGCACCATTTATGACATCTTCGTCAAGCCCCTCTTCATAAAGCACCACATCAGGTTTGACAACTCCACCGCATCTGCTGCATTTAGGAATTCCTTTGTCGCAGTTTGCTTCATTCATAATATAGTCAAGGTCGTAAAACTCCCCGCAGTCCATACAGTAATTTCTCAGTACCGAACCGTGCAGCTCATAAACCTTATGACTTCCGGCTTTCTGATGAAGCCCGTCTATGTTCTGTGTTACAACTCCCTTGAGTTTGCCCTCCTGCTCCAGCCTTGCCAGCGCCAGATGCGCTTTGTTAGGCTGGGCATCGGGATATATCAGATTCTTTTTGTAGTAATCAAAAAACACTTCCATCTTGTCTGTAAAAAAAGTATGGCTCAACATCTGCTCCGGTGAATATCCGTATTCACTCATAGCGCTGTAAAGTCCCTTTTCGGATCTGAAATCAGGTATATTGCTTTCGGTGGAAACTCCCGCTCCGCCAAAGAATACGACGCTTCCGCTCTTATCAATTATATCTTTAACTCTCTTGTCCATATGCTCATCCTCCTAAATCACTTATATCTATTTTACACCCTATTTCATTTTCGTCAAATATATCTGTCCCACTGCTGCGGTTTAGTATATAATATATATTGAAAATCTGAAAAACGGAGATTTGTTCAAATGAAAAAAATGATTATTGCAGGAGCAGGTCAGATGGGTATGTCTGTTTCCCAGCTTCTGAACGAAACAAATATAAGGCTTGCGGCGTTTGCAGACAACAGTCCGAATAAGTGGAGAGACGGTGATATTCCCGTTGTTTCCTTTGCCGATGCCATTGCTGTGAATCCCGATATAATTCTTATCGGTGTTTTAGATGATGAAAGAGCCAGCAGTATGAAAGAGCAGTTTGATGCCTTATGCTACTCCGGTGAATATATATTCCTGAGCGACATATATAATACCTATGATATGAGAAGCGGCACATTCCGAAGATTCATACCGCGCCTTGACGGCGTTCCCGGAGCCATCGCAGAGCTTGGAGTCTACAAGGGTGACTTTTCACTGGAGCTGCGCAGGCAGTTTCCGGGCAGAACTCTTTATCTGTTTGACACCTTTGAGGGCTTCAACGCAGATGACATAAAGATTGAAACAGCAGGCAGCTTCTCACAATCGAAGCCTGGGGACTTTACAGATACATCAGCGGAATATGTACTCGGCAGATTTGACGATACATCGGATATAGTCTTAAAGAAAGGGTATTTCCCCGATACTGCCGCAGGTCTTGAAAACGAAGTATTTGCTTTTGTAAGTCTTGATGCTGACCTGTATGCGCCAACGCTTGCAGGCCTTGAGTTTTTCTATCCGAGACTTTCACATGGCGGCGCCATCCTGCTTCACGATTACGGCAGCAGGAGGTTTTCGGGTGTTTTTCAAGCAGTGGCAGACTACGAAAAAAAATACGGAAAACTGCTGCTTGTGCCCCTGTGCGACTTGCACAAATCCTGCATCATACTTCATCCATAAACAAAAGACGGCAATGCCGTCTTTTAACAGTTCTTGAGATATTCGATTTCTTCTCTGGTAAGCTTCCTGTAATGCCCCTCTTTGGTCCTGCCCAGTCTGATTTCGCCTATGGCTATCCTCTCAAGCTCCTGAACACTATTGCCTACAGCAGCAAACATTTTTCTTACCTGACGGTTCTTGCCCTCATGGATTTCAATTTCAACTATTGCAGATCTTGCCGTCTGTTTTATGACATTGACTCTTGCAGGAGATGTCACAAAGCCGCCTATGTCAACGCCCTTTCGAAGCTTTGCGATACGCTCCGCCGAAAGAACTCCCGCCACTCTGGCTCTGTATTTCTTGGTAACCTCGTGCTTAGGGTGAGTCAGTCTGTATGCAAGGTCGCCGTCATTTGTCATAAGTAAAAGCCCCGTCGTGTTATAGTCCAGTCTGCCCACAGGAAACAGCCTTGCATCTATATCGGCAACCAGCTCCATAACTGTCTTACGCTCTTTGTCGTCTGCCGCCGATGTGATATATCCCATCGGCTTGTTGACTGCAACATAGACCAATTTTTCCTCCGGCCTTATATATGAGCCGTTGACCTCCACCGTATCATCGGGCAGCACGTCATATCCCATTTCTTTTACTGTGATGCCGTTGACCTTGACATTGCCGTTGGCTATAAGGTCGTCTGCTTTTCTTCTGCTTGCAATTCCTGCGTGAGCTATATATTTATTAAGTCGCATAATATTTCCTCCGTAATACAGTTATTTTAACATATAACCTCTGCAATTAAAACAACAGACTGTGTGTTTTTCGTGATTATGTTTGAAATTTTCAATTAAAATGATATACTGAATATATCATATTTGAGGGGGTTTTTCAGATGATAAACCAGTTTCAGAAAAGAATACTCATCCTTGCCGTAAGGGCGGGGGAGCTTATGATGAAAAGCGGCGCCGAAATCTACAGAGTAGAGGACACCATCACCAGAATATGCAAGGCGGGCCGTATTTCATATGTAGATGTTTTTGCAACGCCTACAGGCATATTTGTCACTCTTGACAACGGCGACAGGGAAAGCGATGTTTTCACCTACATCAGGAGGATTAAGGGTTCCAATACCGACCTCAGCACGATTTCTGAGGTAAATAAATTTTCCAGAGAGTTTACCACTACGGATTTATCAGTAGATGAGGGCATGAAAATCCTGTCGGAAATAGAGCGCAAGAAGCCTTATCCGTTTCCGGCAAGGTTGCTTGGAGCTGCGCTTGTAGCTGCGTTTTTCTGTGTAATATTCGGAGGCGATACTGTTGATTTTTTTATCGCTGCCGTAATAGGAGCCATAAGCTGTATAATCTCAACACTGCTTGGCAAAATAGAGCTTAACTTCTTTATCAAGGGCTTCTGCTGCTGTTTTCTTGCCACGTTTTTAGCCCTGCTTGTGACAACGCTAGGCTTAACGGAGGATTTCAGCAGTATCATAATAGGGACTCTGATGATATTTGTTCCCGGAGTTGCCATAACCAATTCAATTCGTGATTTTCTTTCGGGCGATATGCTTTCGGGTGTAGCAAGACTTACGGAGGCTCTGGTGGTCGGCGTATCCCTTGCCGCGGGCGCAGGTCTGATGCTTGAGCTCTGGTCAATGCTGGGAGGTGTTATATAATGGTTACCTCATTTGTATTTGCACTGTTTGCAACCTTTGGTTTCTGCATACTGTTTCATGTGCCTCTCCGCTGCATGCTTCCTGCCGCTGCCATAGGCGGCATCGGCTGGTTTGCATATCAGCTTCTTATGGAGCTTGGACTTGGCATAACCGCTTCTGCGTTTCTTGCATCCTGCCTTGTAGCTCTGCTTGCAGACATATGCTCAAGACTCATCAAAGAGGCTGCCACCGTGTTTGTAATACCCGGCATTCTGCCGCTGGTTCCCGGAGCCGGCATATATTACACTATGTTTCACTTCATACGGGGCAATATGGATAAGGCTGCCGCATGGGGCACCCGCACTCTGATGATTGCAGGAGCCATAGCCTTAGGACTGCTTGTTATAGCCTCGTTAATACGAATTATTGTAAACACCAAAAGAAATATCAAAAGATGGAATGATAAAAGAAAAGGCTCTGCTGTGTAACAGAGTCCTCAATAAAACCCTTAAATTTTTAAGTACAGGTTATATATTTTCGCAATAAAAAACAGAGTATGCAAAACTAGAACGAATTCTGTACATACTCTGTTGTTTTTGCTAAAACCACCTGTAAAGTTAGACCACCACTAACGTCCAACCACTAAAAGCGTTATAGCGCCCGAGTCTGTTCTTCTATTTTATTTGCTAAGGAAAATTTAGAAAATATTATTTAAATCTGTCATCTCCCGTAAATGCATCCATTGGCATGAATCTGTCATATCTGAGACCGCTGATATCTGCACCGAGAGGCTGTCCGAGAATCATCTCACTCATAACCTTGCCCACAGGTGCCGAAATCCCGAATCCGTGTCCGCTGAAGCCGCAGGCTGTAAACAATCCCGGAACCTCCTCGAATTTTTCAAGGCAAATCGTATCATCGGGAGTTCTGTCGTGCCAGCCGCTCCATGAACGTATTATTTTAATATCCTTCAGACAAGGAAATACCTCAACAAGACCTTCAACGCCCGAGGAAATGTTATTATGAGTCAACCTGTATTCAACATTATTTCCCTCCCGCTGGAAAATTCCTATCCGGCTGCCGCCTCCGAAAACAAAGGAGCCGTGCTCTGTCTGATGCCCGTAATATCCGCCCTTCGAGCCTATAAAAATCTCATTTATAAATCTCGGAACAGGCTCTGTTACAAATATTTCACATAAAGCATGCGTAAACGGGACATCAAGATCTACCGAATTAAGAAGCTGTCTGCTTCCGAAACAGGCCGCCACGCAAATGGCATCCGCTTCATAAATATTGCCTTTTTCTGTTATAACACGCCTTGCTCTGCCTTTTACGGTTTCAATCGCAACGGCCTTTTCGTAATCATAAAAATCCGCGCCCAGCTCTCTCGCCTTTGAGTAAAGACCCAGCGTTGTTTTCAAAGGATTGGCTCTTCCCTCTTCTCTGCAATATGAAGCGCCGACAATACGATCCGAAAACTGGGGAACTCTTTTTCTCAGCTCATTTCCTGTGATAAATTCAAGATGCATGCCGTGCTTTTCCGCATGCGGAATAAAGGTCTCCATATTTTTGAATTCGGCTTCCGTTACGGCATTCCTGTATCCGCCTGTTGTTTCATATTCGATATCCACTCCCAGATCTTTTTGCAGCATGGGCCAGATTTCATTAACTCCGTACATCCCTATGGAAAGCTCCGGTATACCTCTGAAATTCATTTTGTTCAATCCGCCGTTACGAACCGAGGACCCGTTTGCCACGGTATCCTTTTCAAGAACCGTTACCTTTAATCCGGCTTTTGACAGGAAATATGCTGTTGCATTACCGACAGCCCCGCTGCCTACAATGATAACATCTGATTTTTTTACTGTTTTACTATTCATCTGATGCTCTCCTTACTCTCTGTTATCTGCAAAAACTTTCGCAACCACCGGCCTTGCCGGAGATCTCGGTGTAGTATCCTCTAATTCAGCAGGACTCACTTCAAGCTCCCTTGCCACTATATTTTTTACATTGAGACCGCAGGTCAGACCCTGACACAGACCCATACCCGATCTCAGATAACGTTTGATTTCGTTTAATGTAAACATTCCGTCATGTACGGCTCTGCGGATTTCTCCCTTTGTTATCTCTTCGCATCTGCAAATAATCAAATCATCATCAGGCTCGGAAATGAATTCACCCAACGGCTTTGTACGATCAATTACTTTGTATTCCATTCGTTACTCCTCCTCCCTGAAAAAGCGTGCAGTCATGGCGTACCCGTCTTCCACCTTCATTGTAAGAAGCGGTGTTTTGTCCAGAGCCTTAAGATCCTTTACATCTATAATCTCTGCATCACACAGTGTCCTGCCGTCTCTTCCGAGGGCTTTTCCCTTCGTTCCGACTTCCGGCAGCGGAAGGAATTCATAAGGCAATGTTACTGTATTGTTTTCCTCATCAACAAGGAAAATCGCCTGTCCCGGACAATCCGCAACGCATTTGCCGCAGTTTTTGCATCCTGCTTCAAGGTTTACAACAGGAAGATCCGTAATTCTTTCACCTACGCTGATACATCCGAATTTGCAGGCATCCTGACACGGGTTGCACGGGATATTCTGTGAACATTCAATTACAGGATGAACCCCCTTTCCATGCCTGTATCCGGGATATGTTTCCATTTCCTTATCATCCATATAACCCTTTTGAAGCAATGAACAGGATACAGGAAGCCCTTCGTCGGTTTCTTTTATATCCTTGCCTTTGTTCTGTGGGGCAAACATGCCCTGTCTGAGTGTATCAAGCGCAGCAAGAAATTCCTTTGTTTTCTTTTCATACTCTTCTTCTTCCATGTATCCCGTAAATTTTGCCGCCGCGGCTCCCGCTATATGCCCTTCAATCATTGCCGAGCTTGCCTCCTCGATTCCGGACACATCTCCCGCAGCGAAAATTCCCGGCGTTGAGGTCTCCCCGAACTCGTCACAGACAGGAACAATACCGCCTACAGGCGAAGTTTTTACTCCTGCGGTTCTCACAACCTGACTCATAGGATTCAATCCGACGGCAACGCAAACCGTATCTGCCTCGATTTCTTTTTCCGTCCCCGAAACAGGCACAAAATGTTCATCCACTTCAGCTATTACAACCTTTTCCACATGATCTTTTCCTTTTGCTTCAACAATGGTATGAGAAAGATAAAACGGAACTCCCGTACGCGCAACTTTAGCAGCGTGGACGCCGTAACCGCCGATTTTAGGGGCAGCATCAATCAGTGCTTCAACCTTGCAGCCTGCCTGAATAAGCTGGAAACTGACAACAAGGCCGACATTTCCTGTTCCAACCATAACGATTTTCTGCCCCGGCTGAACTCCGTGAAGATTCATCATTGTCTGAGCTGCTCCTGCCCCCATTACACCCGGCAGCGTCCATCCCCTGAACGGAATCATTTTCTCTGCTGCCCCTGTAGCCACTACTATTGAATTAGCTCTGAAGGTTTCTATATAGCTGCCGTTATCAACGGAAATGCATTTTTCCGGAAATATACCCATTACCGTGGAAGACAAATGTACCTCTACTCCGACATTTTCCGCTTCTTCAAGAAGCTCTGTCCCGATATTAATGCCTCTTATCTTGGCATGATGCTCCTTTGAACCGAAAAACTTGTGAATCTGCTTGAACAGCTGACCTCCCGGCTTTTCGTTTTCATCAAAGACTGCCGTTCTCATTCCTGCCTTGGCGCCTTCGATAGCAGCTGATAACCCTGCCGGCCCCGCACCGATTACAATTAAATCATATCGCTTCATTTTGTTTCCTCCTTTGCCGAAAGTCCATACTGTGTCTGAACCTGCATTCCTTCCTTCAGAGGAGTGATACATGTACGTACATTTATCTGTCCGTCAACAACCATGACGCAATCTGTGCATCTGCCTATGGCACAAAATATTCCCCGGGGAGTTCCTTTTTTTCTCGTATGACGATGGGTTGTAACACCTGCAGCCATCAGTGCTGCTGCTATTGTATCCCCTTCATAGCCGTACATTTCCTTTCCGTCCAGATAAAAACGTATTTTTTCTCCTTTTTGGTAGGTTCCCAATATGGGATGTTTAGGTATTCTCATTTGTACCTCCTGCTACTGCTCTTTATTATTTCCTTGCTAAAGCGCACCGCTCAATTCATAAATGCTTCGTTAATTTGTTATTGCATATCTATATAAAGCAATTACCATGCCATACACATTGCAAATTTCTTTTTTTATAATCCGTTGATTTTTCAAGCTGTGCCGGGATCAGCCGGGCAAATGCCGGCCGCAAATAAAGATACTGTATGCTGTGGTGCATAATAGCCGATTTTGCTGCATAAAAAAAGAGGTGCTGTATTGGGTAATAGATTTTCCAAATATTGCACCTTTCAATTTGTTTTTTATCATAGCTTTTTATACTTTGAGACCGTATTTTGCTATTTTCCGTGAAATCGTCGATTGATTTACATCAAGAGCCTGTGCTATCTCCGTCATAGTGGTATATTGCTTCATCGCCAGACCGATAAGCTGCTTTTCGACTTCCTCGAAGGCTTCGCTGATAGTAATTATTTCATTTACCGTAATACAGCTTTTTCCCTCCTTGCTGCTTTTCGTAAATTTTGCCGGCAGCATATCCGACGTGATTTTCTCTTCCCTTGTTGTTAGTACAAGACGTTCGACAGTATTCCTGAGCTCTCTGACATTACCCGGCCATGAGTAATCCTTCAGCAGCTGCATTACGTCCTTTGCAATTATCTTATTTTTGCCGTGTTTTAAATTGTATTCCTTAAGAAATGCCTTAACGAGCAACACGATATCTTCGCGGCGCTCTCTGAGCGGAGGAATATTTATGGGAACCACATTCAGCCTGTAATAAAGATCCTCTCTGAATCTCCCTTCCGCAACCGCTTCTTCAAGCTTAATATTTGTTGCGGCAATGACGCGCACATCTACCGGAACCTCTTCCGTACTCCCTACCCTCATTATGGTTTTTTCCTGTAACATTCGAAGCAGCTTTACCTGCTGGCTGACAGGCAAATCACCGACTTCATCAAGAAATAATGTTCCTCCGTTTGCCGCCTCTATCAAACCGATTTTGCCCACGCTGCTCGCCCCCGTAAATGAACCCGGCTCGTATCCAAAAAGCTCTGACTCTATAATGCTTTCGGAAACTGCTCCGCAGTTGACGGCAACAAAAGGCATTTTTCTTCTGTCACTTAAATTATATATGCTTCTTGCAATCAGTTCCTTCCCTGTTCCTGTCTCTCCTGATATCATAACAAGCGAATCTGTCGGAGCAATCAGTCTGATTAGCGACTCCACCTGATACATTTTGTCATCACATGTGATAATATCTTCAATTTCATCGGGAGCTTCTATTTTGTCATGCATAAGGTGTCCGTCCTTCGCGAGAGCTTTCCCCAAATCCAGCAGAGGGCTGCAGTCCGTTGTAACCGAGATTACTTCTTTAAGCTCTCCGACATCATCAAATGTAGGAATACCAAGAGAAATAACCTCCTTGCCCTTTGCTGTATTCTGTATAACCACCTGAGATTTCTTTTCTCTCAGAACCCTTGCGGAAACCGACGGATAAAAAAGCTTCTCAGCCTCCAGTTCATATACACTTTTGTTTAATATATATTCCCTGCTGACACCGCAGGTTTCATATATGTCTTTTCCCACAAACCTGAAAATACCATCCTTATCGGTTATCATTAAAGAATCCTCGCTGTAGGAATTCAGAGAATTTCTGAATTTGCTGTTAAGTTCATCTGCTACTTTCAGTAAATGCCGGACTCTGTACTGTTCACTGTTGTCTTGCAATATAAGCCAGCTGTATTTTTCATGTGAGGTTTTCAATTTCCTTACATCAATACTTTGGCCATACATTACAAGGTTGACGGATTTGTTTCCTCTAATGACTTCAAGCTCATTATCATCAAGAAATTCACTTAATGACGTTTTTTCTTTTGATGTAGTGACTCTGAGCATATTCAAAGCAGTTTTATTGGCAAATACAACAGTTTCACTCTTCCTGTCGTAAAGCACAACTCCTATGGTATCGTCAAAAATAAAGTCTGTATATAATTCGCTGCTTGATATAATATTTTTTATTTGCTTTGAAATTTTATTGTCCATAGCTCCTCCGTATTTTTACTTTTCTAACAAAACCCTTTCTTTTATATAATATCACGAAAATATAAAGAACGCACTCAAAAAGGTGCGCTCTTTATACTACGTTTGATATATTATATTGGCTACTCCTCATCTTCGCCGGAGAATACTCCCTGTTTCACTTCTATCAGATATCCCACCAGACAGGCAGGTCCCGCTATAAGATTTCCTATTCCCAACAGAATGAACAAAGATGTCGGAGCCAAAACAAGTCCAATCATAAGCAGGATACAAACAATTACACAAAGTGCTGCGCAAATATTTCCCATTTTATTATGTTTATCTGACATTTATTTTCCTCCTTTTGCCTTTTCTATCTGTGATTTTTCATAAGAACCATATGTTGCCTTACATGCTATGAAGTATATAATTCCTCCGAAAATCCAAGTTGCAACACTTGAAGGGAATCCATTAGGAACACCTAATATAAACTGCCATACTGCATAGAATATGATTCCTGCGATTATTCCTATAGTACCTCCCATCGGAGTCTTTTTCTTGTAGAAGAATCCGCCGAGGATAGGAATCAGGAATACCGCTACCTGGAAACCGCCTATGATTGTCCATGCATTTCCTATACCGTTTCTCCAGAGATAAGTTCCTACTATTATGAACAATCCCAGAATTACAATCATTATTCTGCTGCCCTTAAGAACACCTTCGTCGCTCAGATCAGGCTTAAAAATATCCTGATAGATATTCTTTACAAGAATTCCTCCCGTAAAGAGCATGTCCGCACTTACCGTCGACATTACTGCCGCAATCAGTGCCGCTACAAACAATCCTCTTGCTCCCGGAGGAAGTACCGTGAATACGGTTCCCCAGAATCCTTCCGAAGCTGTCGCCGCATCCGGGAAAAGAACAGATGATGTCATTCCCACGATTACCATTACAGCGCTGAAAATTGTTCCTATCATCAGCATTAATGTATATGCCACCTTGACTTCTCCGCCGCCCTTTGCTGCTCCGAAGCGCTGATACGACTGTGCATTTACGTACATTGCCGCTGCCGACAGTATGTAGCCTATTGCTGTGCCGAAGGTCTGATGCCCCACGATACTCAGCTTGAGAGGATCGCTTGCCATCACCGCATCGCAAAGGACTCCGCCGCTTCCGTAGTATGAAATAATTCCAAAGAGCACAGCTCCTGCGGAAACTGTCATAACCGCAAACTGAATCAGGTCTGTAACTGCCAGCGCCCACATTCCGGCCATTGTAGTATAGAGAATTATTGCAAATCCGCCTATTACCATTGCCAGCCATATCGGCATTCCGGATACCATATGAAGAACATCACCTGCCGCAAACAATAACGCACAGCAGTAGAGAATTGACGCCATAGGAACAATACTTGACAATACTCCCGAGGTTTTATTGTAGAAAAACTTTATCATATCCGGCAGAGTGATAACCCAGTCGGGCAGTTTTTCTCTTGTAATCGGTCCTATCCACAATGCCAGCGGAAGTCTTAGAACAGCTCCCGGAACCACATAGAAAAGTATTATCGAAATTCCCAGGGTACTTCCCAATTCTCCGAGACCTACAATCGTCCAGGAGTCATACCATGCCGCCCCTGCCACACCAATAAGTACAGGTATTGTCAGTCTTCTTGAAGCAACAAAAAAGCTTTTGAAATTCTTGCTTGCCTTACGGTGCATGACGAAGCCCACGCTCATGACACCGATGAAATAAAGTGCCAGAACCGCCCAGTCAAAGACACCCCATAATTCTTTAAAATCAACCATAGATACAATCCCTCCTTCAAACCTGAAGTCTTACTTTAAGTCCGCTAACGTGTTCGTTTTCAGTTCCAAAGTTATCTTTGTAGGCGTATTTGATATATTGCTTACCATTACTTTCAAGCTCTAATTTAATTGCCTCTCTGTAAAACATCTGTTTTCTGGCAACCGTAATTTGCGGGACGGCATGAAAAGCTCTTTTCAGGTACTCCCATTTTGCACACTCTTTGCTCGCCTCCACGGCTTCATCTATGGAGCATGCAGGTTTTAATATTCTTCCTTCAAGCCTTTCCTGCTTTTTGCGTATCAGACCCAGGTCATCGAGCAGATCATAATGAAAAGGGTGCGCTTCATTCAAATCATATATAATTCCTATTTGCCCCTCGCGGTCAAATCTGCCCAAAGTGTTTTTTGATATGCTTTCCCGGCTACGTATCAAACGATAATCAAAAACCAAAAACAAGTATGGAACCTGTACTTTTTCCGAATGCTTCAACTCATATTTGACAGGGCAGAATATCCCAAATATTTTGGGGTGAATTTTGTTCATTTTAAGCTCAAGAGCCTCCTCATCACTAAAAGTTGCAGGCAATACATATTCGTACTTTCCTTGTGTCAATGATTTCATTTTCTTCTACCTCCGTCCTTTTTCGAAAATCATACTGTATCTATGTGTTAATGCAACATATATGCCAATAGACGTTTACATGTCATTATTGCAAAAATACGTTCATTTTACAACAATTCTAAAAATTCCGAAGCTATTTTTTCTGCTGCTTTTATGTTGCCCTGCATAAATTGATTGCAGCCACGCATACGAAATAAAGAAGTATACCGGACAGAACGAAAGGTTCCTGTTCTCCTATGCCGACCTTAAAGAACGCCTCTTCTCAATGTGCTTCCGTTGAGATATCCTGCATAATAAAATCGCCGGATAGCATACAATTTACTACCCGGCCCTTCTATATAATTTGTTCTATTTTGCTATAGCGGCACATATCTCGTCTTTTTCACAATTTCCTGCCCTTCCTCCGACAGAACCCAATCAACGAATTTCCCAACATTCAGATTGCTGTTTGCTTTATCGTATACAGCGTAAAAATTTGCTACGACAGGATAGCTTCCATTGGCAATATTTTTTATATTAGGATATACCCCGTCTATCGACAGCATCCTGACATTTCCCTTTTTTACCACGTCCTTGACATAATATCTGAAGGAAAATCCTATGGATCTGCCGAAAATGCCAAAGGGATTTGCCTTCATTTCCTCACCGTTCATAAAAGAAAGCATTGCCTGCCTTCATTTCGCCGTAAAGGATTTATCGGACTTCTGTCTCCTCCGACCTGCGACCAGAATTTATATGTTCCGTTGTAAACCCCCTTTATCTGTTCAACGGTAAGCCCTTTAACCGGATTTGACGAATTCACGATAAAAAAAAAGCTTCCGAGCCTATAGGAACCAGTTCAAGCTTCACGCCTTTTTTCTTGGCATAGGCAAGCTGTTCTTCTGACGGCGCTGCACAGAATACTATATCAGCTGTTCCGTCAACTACCTCCTTATAGGCTTCACGTGTATTGTTCATCTGAAGCTTGCTCCCCGGCATAAAGTTTTTTCCGTCAAAAATCACCTGATTTTCCGGATACAGAGCATTTGCAAATGCGGAAAAAACAGGATACAATGCCGCTGCTCCGTCTATTACCGGCAAATTTCCGTTTAATTTATATTCCGAATCAACTTTTACTATCTCGGAATTCTCCTCAAAGGGCAGATATTTATCAAGCTCTATTGATTTTGCCTGCATGCCCCGGCTTCTGTCAGACAGACAGGGTTTTGTGAATATCAAAAAAATCGCCGTGTCAAAAAGAAGAAAGCACAGTATCATGCACAGAGGCAATACAAATTTCCCTGCATTTTTCATATTTACCTCCCATTTGCTATGAACGATATTATAGAACAGTCAGAATACAAATATACCGTCCATAAAATCAATGCGGCAGTTGTCAGACAGCCGATTACCGCTGTTGCTGTTATTATTTTTATTAAATGATTATCCATCTGCTGCTCCTTTCTACATATTGTTGATAGACAATGTGAAAGATGCTATCAAGAATAGCAGCCCTCCTACGGCAACTGTCATCAGCGTTGCCGCCGCATACATGACCCTTTTCCTTTTACTCAAATCCCCGCAAGTATTTTCTTTCGCTTTCTTATATTTGTCCTTCGCAGCTATAAACCACAGCACCGACCCTATCGGCACAAATACAACAATGACTCCGGCTACGAAAATTATAAACATAATATTGTACCCCCTTCGTTTCTGTTACTTTAATTCCTCAAGATATCTTACTGTCTCTTTTATATCGAATGAGGAAAAATACCTTCTGTTTTCATCGTCAATAATTCTGTAATGCTTCGAAATAATATTCTGCTGTATCTTATATTCACCTTGCGCCCTTGTTGTCCTCCACCAGACTTTTCCGCCCATGGTCTTCGGATAGCTCACATGCATATCGTCAAAAGCTATTGCCTTAATAAGATCCGACAGTTCACCTCTGAAAGAATCCTGTAGCACTTCGCTGTCTGAAAAAATCGTTGTAACCGCAACTGCAGCGGACCAGCTGAGACTCCTCCTGCCCTTTTCTATTTCAACAAGGGTTTTTTTCGACAAACCGATAACAGCCGCCATTTTATCCTGAGTTAAACAATATTCTGTTCTGATTAATTTTAACTTTGAATCCATCAAATCCAAAAATTCCTTTTGCTTCACGCTCTTCTCCTTTCAGTTCTGTTTCTTAGTGTACTTTTACACTTTTTATTAACTTTTGTCAATAGCGCTGATAAAAGACCCGACGTCAGGCGTCTTATTCCTGCTTCTGAATGCCTGCTTCCGGCTCCGCTGCCATTATCCTTTACAAGGATCTGATTATGTGTATTATAGAAAAATCTTTTGCAAAACATAATCCAAAAGAAAATTTATTCAAATTATAGAATTATATGGAGAAATTCAAGCTTTACGCTATGAAAAACTATGTAATCCGGCAGAGATAAGCCCACCGAAACATAATGCATAGCATGCACATCACGGTCAAAGGAGTTTTTCATAAAGAATTCCCTGTAAAACTATGTCTATCCGATTAAATTTCGCACTGCTTGCATAAAATCGTGCCGTAAAAGATATCGTGCCGTAAAAGATAAGGGCTACCTTTATAATAACAGAAGTGGAAATATACGGAATCAAAGATTCCTATTTCTGCATGTCGCCCGTAAAGGGCGGCTCTTCGCAAGGTGCTTTTGTTGATATTCCGGAAATATCGAAAAATCGATATTTCCTACATAATAAAAAAACAACCTCTGCTTCCAAAGTTCAAAGGTTGTTTTTTAAAGTTGATTTAACAGTCCTTGCCCGCAGCATGAAACAGCCGCAGCAAAGCCCTGACGTAAAGCAATTCCCGAAAAGCGCCCCTCCGCCTAAGCCATTGCAAAACCGGCAACCACATATCCGACAAATGTTATGGCTGTAACAATTCCTATGTACGGCAGCTGTGCTACTGCGTAATCAACATTGTTAATTCTGCATGCCGAAGCTGACAGCAGAGTAACATCCGAATAGAAACATGCCTGGGCACCAAAGCAGGCAGCCGAAATGATTGCGCCCAATGTAAGCGGAATACTTGCCCCGCTTGAAACAGCCAGCGGCAGTATAATAGGAGTGCATACCGCAGGTATACTCCAGATGTTGCCTGTTGCAAAGCATACAAGACCAATCAGTATAAATGCAATTGCCGGAAGCCATGCGGCGCTCATGTACGGTCCCGCAACATCTATCAGATAATCGGGCAGACCGATGAGATTAATGGATTCTCTGTAAAACAGCGATGTAACAAGGACAGCTGGAAAGTGACGATGACACTGCAAACAAACAGCGTATAAATCCAAAAAATATAATATTAAGGTACGGATAAGCACCTTCAAAGCCGCATAATATTCTGTATCTGTCGTGCATCATAAGACTTCTGAAAGACACATCTGTGCTGTAATGACCCTGCAAAGGAAATGCGATAATCGAAAGCATGATGCTTACTGTGACTGCAATTCCCATAGTGACAAAGACCACCGTACTTGAAGCCAGAACCTTATTTTTGATATAACTGCTGTAGGAAATCCTTGTTGCTATATAATTTGTAATCCCAGTCTTAAGTTCCGTATAATAAACATCTGCAACCATAATGCTTGCAATCAGAGGAAGCAGAGTCGAAAAAACGGCATCTGTAAAATTGTAACAGTAGTAATTTCTAAGCACTGTAAGTTCCCATGCTGACGGTATCTGTGAAATCGGTTTGCCCTGTAGATTATCACAGGCAATATAAAAGTTTAAAAATACTGCAAAAAATATTATTATTGCTGCAACATAAAACTCATTACGCCTTACTATCTTTTTTACTTCTTCAATAAACATTGTGCCTTTCCTTTTCCCTCATCTGTATTAAACATCATAATTTAAAAAGGTTCAGGGGATTGTCAGTCCCCTGTTAATCTCTAATTAAACCATACTTCACCTGAAACCTTGTCTTTAACAAATTGGGTGCTTGTATTATTCTCAGCTCTTAATTGAACCGTTGTTCCCTTTACATATGCTGTTTGATAGTCAATCCTTTTTTCTCCTGTTGTAGTAAAAAAGGCAACGTCTCCTGTTTTATGTTTCCATTCTCCGTTAACTTTTGATCTAAACCAGCAGTTAACTCCACTGGAGCCTCCTCCTATCTTTGTGATTTCAGCTTTCCCATAGTCTCTATCAGTACTCTTCTCTGCTGTTGCTAAAGTTACATTATCACATACGTGTGGTAATGCTACATTAACAAAAGGTCTTGAATTTTCATATTTACTTGCCGCATAAGAAGTAGCAGGTATTAACGCTACAAAAAGTGAAAATATAATCAAGAGACAAGTAACTTGCTTTTTATTTTTAATACTAATCATTTTTTCTTCCTCTCCATTGCTTTTCTTCTGTTTTTCATATAGTATTAACTTATGTTTAGAGTTTTTCATAAGTTGTTTATTTACCTAGCCTGGTGATATATTGATTTTGAAAAACTCTTTTTTCATCCTCGCATAGACATCACTCATCTCATTTAGCTATTTACTTCTACATATTAGATGCAGTTTTCTTATAATAGTTTCAAAATCCCTGAATTTTTTATAATTTTCATCTCGCTATCCCCATAATACAACTGTAATTTAAATGATAGTTATTGCCTTGCATTCAGTTCTTAAGAAGCTATCCTATTTCAAAACAGTCTGTTTCACCAGCATACCAGCCCACACGAATATTAACCCCATACCTATATTAAGTAATTTACTACCTGCACCGGCTAGACCCCTATATCAAACTATGTAGCCAACATAAAAAGAGCCCGCAGCACAGGCGGATATTTCCGCCAATACTGTAAGCTCTCTTTGCAAACATCTGTAGTGTACAGATGCCTTATATTCACTTATAAAGGTCCGCCAGTTCCAGCAGCGTAACTTCACCTCTTTTTTCAGCTCCCAGCAACGCCGGAGTAAACCCGCCTTTTGAGAAAATAAAATAGTGAAATGCGCCATCTTTACGAAACACAAAGGCGTACTTTCTCGAAAAAAGTCAAGGCATATTCACCGATATCTGTCTGTCTTGTCCTTTTACTGCTCTATATTATTCTCTGCGAATAGATTCCCTGCAGGTCATACCTTGATATGCGCTTTTCAATCTCCTGCTTATCTGTAGTATACAGGTTCTTTTCTTTCATTCTTGCAAAGTATTCTGCGCCTGCAAAGGTATATCTTGTCATAAGTCCGTTTTCTGTTTCCATCATTTCATTGGCATAGGATATAAGGTCGCCTGCAGCAACCTGCCTCGGCAGTTCTAAAAGCCTCAGACCTTTGAGAAGCCTTGCGGCATTGTACCCTGCAAGGGATCCTGTAGTTATTGCCTCCGTATGTCCAACAAAAAATCCCGATTTTTCTCCTCCGCAGAACATATTCTCAATGCCCTCGGCTTTCATAGCATTGTTTCTCTGCGCCACCGACAGGTATCTTATCGAGTTTCCCCTGCCTCCCGCATAAGGGTCAATATATCTGGCGTTTTCAAATCCCGGTATCTGTCTAAGCTTTTCAAGTTCAAAGAACGGAGTCATTATTTTGGCATAGCCTGTATCAAGCAGGACTATGTTTTCTGCAAATTCCTCAAGGGCATACTGCTGGCATACTTTAAGCTCCAGCTTTTTTTCATTTATAAGCTGCTTTGGAACAGGGACTATGGCAACTCCTGTATCATTTAATTTATCCTGTATTTCCTCAGACAGCGACTGCTTTTCCAGCTTGCCCGAACCGCTGAACGCTCCGAAAGCTCCGTCTTTTCTCATTCCCATAATATCGTTTCTGCCTGCTTTCTGTGTAAGGCTCACCCTCGGACCAAAGGCCGGGCATCTCAGAATACACATGCAGCAGCCGTTGCCGTAGGCAAGGCAGTTACCCATAGGTCCAGTAGAGCCGGTACATTCTATAAATACATCTCCCTGAATTTTTTCACCATCTGCAAGAGTGATGCTTTCTATGCACTCTCCTGCCATTTCCACGTCTACAGCTCTGCTCACAAGCCTTATATCTATCCCCTTTTCTCTGAGAAGCCTCCTTACCTGAGGCTCCACCTTTATAACATTGTAGAGGCTGGCGTGACTGTGGCCCGGAAAATCTATATTGACATGCGTTGCGCAGCTGTCGGTTATGCCAAAAAGCTCACTTGCTCCCAAAGCGATGTTTTCCTCTGCCGCCGTATATCTGCCGTTGTTTCTCATTATTCCGCCCACATTGCCAAGCCCCAACAGCATATCTGTTTTTTCAAGAAGAGTGACTTCTGCGCCCGCTTTTTTTGCACCAAGGGCTGCTGCAATTCCTGACCAGCCTCCACCTATTACTACTGCTCTATACATAAAAACCCCCTAAAAGTAATATTATTAAAATCTATTACTTCCGGAGGGTGTTTATTCTACTTATATGTAATATTCGCCGCTACACGCCTACGAGGCCTTTTCAAGCTGGGCCAGCTCCCGCAGCTTTTCTTTTTCCTGCGGCGTAGGATTTTTAGGAACAGAAACCTGCACCATTACATATTCGTCACCGTACTGTCCCTTGTTTTTCATTGATACTATGCCCTTGTTTTTTATCCGTATTTTACTGCCGGACTGAGTTCCCGGCGGTATATTGCATCTGACTTTGCCGTAAAGTGTAGGGAAAACCGCACTGCCGCCAAGAACCGCAGTTGTATACGGAATTTCCTCAGTAGTGTAAACATCCATTCCCTTTCTCTCGTATCCCGGTTTTTCGGCTATGTGTATCTTTATATACATATCACCTGCCGGCATGCCTCCTTCTCCCGGATGACCGTTGCCCTTAAGTCTGATGCTCTGACCTTCGTTTATGCCTGCCGGAATTTTAACCTCAAATGGCTTCTTGGTGTTTCCTTCAAAGTACAGTTTTTTGGTTGCGCCGAAAGCCGCCTCATCAAAGGATACGGTAAGCTGCGTCTCTATATCTGCGCCCTTCGAAGCTCGCCTGTGCGAATGTCCGCCGAAAATGTCTTTAAAAATATCTTCAAAGTCACCGCCTGTAAAATGATATTCCCTGTAGTTCTCATTTTCGGGCTGCCTGTAATTCATGCTCTCATCAAATGCCGCATGACCGAATTTGTCGTACAGCTTTCTTTTTTCAGGGTCCTTGAGTATATCGTAGGCTTCTGAAAGCTCTTTGAACTTTTCCTCTGATTGCTTGTCGCCCGGATTTGCATCAGGGTGATATTTCTTTGCCAGTTTTCGATATGCAGATTTCAGTTCTTTTTCGGAAGCGGATTTATCAATCCCAAGGACTTCATAATAATCTCGTTTGTTCATTTATCAGCACCCCCTGTTTGAAAAAGGCGGAAGTATCTGCCTTACAGTTCCTCCCGCCTTAACTTCCATATATCTGATTACTCCTTATCCTTCTATTGCAATGTATTTGCTTTCCTCGATTTCAGGTTTAGCCTCTTTTTTCGGTACGAAAAGTTTCAGAATACCGTTTTCAAATTTTGCTTTGATATCTTCCTGATCAAGATTTTCGCCTACATAAAAGCTCCTGCTGCAACTGCCGCTGAACCTTTCTCTTCTGATGAATTTACCGTCTTTGTCCTTATCCTCTTTTTCGGTATTGGTTGATGCGCTGATTGTCAGTGTGCCGTCTTTGAGCTCTGCCTTGATGTCTTCTTTTTTGTAGCCCGGCAGGTCTACATCAAGCTCATAGCCTCCGTCTGTTTCCTTGACATCTGTACGCATTACCGCTGTCTCGTTTGCCGAATAGTTTGCAATTCTTCTCTCAGGTCTTGCAAAATCATTAAAAAATCCATCGAATAAGTTTTCCCCTAAAAAGTTTGTCATTAACATTGTATTTACCTCCATTACCCATTGTGGATATCCACTATATCAATTTATGTTTTCCTTTTCTATGGTTTTATTATACACCTTTTGTTAGCACTCGTCAATAGTGAGTGCTAACAATTTTAAAAAATTTTTTCCCCTCTTTACTTTTTCCGCCTGTGCGTAAAAAAACAGAGCAGACAGTGAAAAATCACTTCTGCCCTTATATGTTCAAACTATTCAACTGTTACTGATTTTGCCAGGTTCTTCGGTTTATCTATATTGCAGCCTCTAAGCCTTGCAATATGATATGCCAGTATCTGCAGCGGTACTATTTCAAGCACCGGTGAAACCTCGTCTATGCAGTCCGGTATGTAGATTGTCATATCCGACTGCTTTTCAATAGCGTCTGAATTATCCTTTGCAACACCGATTACCAGCGCGCCTCTGGCTTTGATTTCCTGTATGTTTGAAAGCATTTTTTCATACAGCTTCTCCTGCGCCGCAAGAGCTATAACCAGAGTGCCCGGCTCTATCAGCGCGATAGTGCCGTGCTTCAGTTCTCCCGCCGCCATGGCGAAAGAATTGATATATGAGATTTCCTTTAGCTTGAGTGAGCCCTCGTATGCTATGGAAGCATCCATGCCTCTGCCTATAAAGAATACATTGTTGTTTCTGTATATCTTCTCTGCAATCTGCGCTATATGCTCCTCCTGCTCAAGCACTCTTTCAAGCTTTTCAGGAAGCGCCTTGAGCTGATTCATAACTGTTTCAAAGTAAGCGTCATCTATTGTGCCCCTTACCTGACCCATATGAAGCGCCAGCAGATACATGCACATAAGCTGGGTTGTGTAGGCTTTGGTGGAGGCAACTGCAATTTCAGGTCCTGCCCATGTATAGAACACATCGTCAGACTCTCTTGCAACCGAGCTTCCGACTACATTTACAACGGACAGAACTCTGGCTCCCTTTCTCTTGGCCTCTCTGAGCGCCGCAAGAGTATCAAGAGTCTCTCCCGACTGGCTTATGGCTATAAAGAGGGTGTGCTCATCTATGAGCGGATCTCTGTATCTGAACTCTGATGCAACATCCACCTCAACGGAAATCCTTGCAAATTTCTCAATTACAGCCTTGCCTATAAGGCCTGCATGATAAGCTGTGCCGCAGGCAACTATGTACACCTTTGATATATCGTCAAGATCCTCTCTTGTAAGACTGATGCCGTCAAGCTTAATCCTGCCGTTTTCGTCAATTCTTCTGTTCAGGGTTTCGGAAACGCCCTTAGGCTGCTCGTAAATCTCCTTGAGCATAAAATGCTCAAAGCCTTCTTTTTCGGCAGCATCAGAATCCCATGTCACATGAAATACATCTCTTTTGACTTCATTTCTGTTTTCGTCATATATTTTAATTGAGTCCTTGTCAAGAACAACGGTTTCGCCGTTTTCGATAAGGTACACCTCTCTTACATATTTGAGAAGCGCCGGAATATCAGATGCAATAAAATTGCATCCCTTGCCTATTCCTGCAACCAGCGGAGCATCTTTTCTTACCGCAACTATTTTGTCAGGGTCCTTTGATGAAATTACACCTATGGCATAGGCTCCTCTCATCTTGCCTACAGCCTTGTATACGGCATCTACCAGATCGCCCTCATTGTATATACCTATAAGCTGGGCTATAACCTCTGTGTCGGTTTCTGATCTGAATACAATACCATGCTCTGTTTCAAGCATCTCTCTAAGCTCTACAAAATTCTCTATAATGCCGTTGTGCACCACAGCAACCGTATTATCCATATTGGCATGAGGATGGGCATTGATATCTGACGGCGCACCGTGAGTTGCCCATCTGGTATGTCCTATACCTATGTTGCTTTCAAAGCTGCTGTCACCTATTATTTTTTCGAGGTTTTTGATTTCACCCACATGTTTTCTTATTTCAATATGATTATTTATATTAAGAGCTATCCCTGCAGAGTCATAACCTCTGTATTCAAGCCTCTTGAGTCCGTCTATTATTACTTCTTTGGCATTGTCTGCGCCTACATATCCTACTATACCGCACATAAATCCGTATAATCCTCCCTATGCAAACTTTGATTCTATAAGCTGCGCAAGATCCTTTGCATCCTGCGCAATCTGATCTCTGTCCGTACCTTCAATCATAACTCTTACCAGAGGCTCTGTACCGGACGGTCTGATAAGCACACGACCGTCTCCTGCCATTTTAGCTTCAAGGCTTCTGATTGCATCAGCTATCTGTTTATCTTCCATATAGATTGATTTGTTTTCGTTTCTGACTCCGGCGTTAACCAGCACCTGCGGATAAAGTGTAATCTCATCTGCAAGCTCCGATACTTTCCTGCCGGAACGCTTAACAGCATTTATAAACTGAACAGATGCGAGAGTTCCGTCACCTGTTGTGGCATAGTCAAGGAATATTATGTGTCCCGACTGCTCTCCGCCTATAACGCCGCCTGTTTCAAGCATACTTTCAAGCACGTATCTGTCGCCGACTTTGGTTGAAACAGTCCTGCAGCCCATAGCCTCAAGGTGCTTGTGAAATCCCAGATTGCTCATAACCGTACCTGTAACAAGATCGCCTCTTAGCATGCCCTTTGATTTAAGCATTGCAGCGCATATACAGATAACCTTGTCGCCGTCAACTATACGGCCTTTCTCATCGACCACAATGAGCCTGTCGGCATCTCCGTCATAGGCAAGCCCGATATCCGCACCCGCATCAATTACTGCCTGCTGCAGTTTTTCGGGGTGGGTTGAGCCGCACCCGCTGTTTATGTTAATGCCGTCAGGACGGTTCGCTATAACGGTAAGCTCTGCGCCAAGCTGTCTGTATACCTCAGGCGCAGTCATATGAAGCGCCGTTGGCGCAGTCCATAACAACCTTTAAATCTTTAAAGTCACCGTCTGCCGTCTTTGCAACGTGTCTGACATAAAGCTCTCTTGCCTGCTCCTCTTTGCAGGAAACAGTACCTATCTGCTCTGCTGCCGCAAAAGCCTCTTCATTATCATTTAATATGAGGTTTTCGATTTCATCTTCAATGGCATCACTTAATTTAAAGCCCTGTCCGTTAAAGAATTTAATTCCGTTGTATTCAAACGGGTTGTGTGAGGCAGATATTACAGCCCCTGCATCAGCACCGTACTCTCCTACCAGAAATGCAATGGCAGGTGTAGGTATTACCCCGGCTTTGATTACATTTCCTCCCGCAGACATCACGCCTGCAGCAAGGGCATTTTCAAGCATATCTCCTGATATCCTTGTATCCCTGCCGATTACAATAAGGGGGCTTTTGTGCTGCTGTCTGCCCAGCACTTCTGCACCCGCCTTACCGAGTTTGTATGCCATCTGAGGCGTAAGCTGGCTGTTTGCCACACCTCTGACTCCGTCTGTTCCAAATAATCTGCCCATAAAAACTCCTTGTTTTATTCTATTTCGGAAATTCTGACTGTCACCGTATCAGGCGCTGAGGTTACGGTCCCTCTTCCCTTGTATTTAACTGTCAGCGGAACCTCGTGATCTCCTGCATCAAGTCCCTTTACATTTATACTTAAAGTAAAATCGTTTTCGGTGGCGCTGTCACTTCCGGTCACCGATATGCTTATATTTCCTGATATTATTCTGGCATCATAGCTGCTGTCGTCAAGATTTCTGATATTTATGCTGCTGCTTTTGATGCTTACGGAAGATGCGGCCTCACCCTCTATGAAAATCTGCACCGTAGGGGGTTTCTGTTTGGAGGAAAGCTCCACTCCGTCAGGCAGCACAAGGGTAAGCTTAACCTCTGTTGTTGCCGTAAGCCCTCTTATATCTATATATTCAGCGCTGACAGAGGTTATGTCTCTGAGCGCAGCCTCGCTGCCTCTCAACACTACCGTATCTTCGTTTTTGATGCCCTCATACCTGTAGCCCGCAGGAGGATCTCCTGTAATGTTTACGGTAAGCGGCACTTTTTTGGTATGGTAAAGCGATGCTTTGATTTCGGCAGTATCCTGCGAAAGAGTGATATTATCCACAGTATTGTCACTGCTGTCCACAGGCTCAAGCTTTGCAGTCATAGTCTGATCTGTGCTTTCGATTCTGGATATATCCACATCTGCCGCCACATAAGAAACCTTAGCCACAAGTGACTCTGCACCGGATATATTAACAGTCTTATCTCCTGTCAGATCTGCTTCAACCTCTCTGCCGCTGCCGGCTTCACCTGTATATTTAACCTTTACGGCTCTGCTCTCTGTAACAAGCTGCTCCACATTTATCTGAACCGTAACCGTACTGTCGGAAGCAAGGCTTGCATTTTTGTTTATTTTAATGTCAACAGCCACACTGTTGGTACCTGCAATACACTGCGAAACATCCGCAGTTGCCGTAAAGCTGTTTATATCCATTGCCGCCAGAACCTTGCGGCTTCCCTCAACCGTCGCATCGACAGTTATGGCTGTGTCGTTGGCTACAGCCAGTCCTCTTTCATTGAGAGCCTCTGTATTTACAAGCTGTACAGGAATCTCTCTGAAGGTTTCTTTTTGGATCGGGTTTACGGCATACACCACATAGCACCACAGACCTATGGATATTATGAAGGCAAGAATGACATTTGCGATTTTGTTGTTAAACATTCTTCTTACCTCCCAGCAGTTTGTTAATCCATGACGGCTTGGAATTCTCCTGAGGGATATACAGATCAAGAAGTGTTTTTTCTATTGTTTTGGTGTCAAGATACCTGGTTATAACGCCGTCCCTTGCCATAGAAATAACGCCTGTCTCCTCAGACACGATAATAGCTATGGCATCTGAATGCTCTGTAATGCCTATGCCTGCTCTGTGTCTTGTGCCAAGTTCCTTGTCGAGATTTTTGTTTTCGGTCAGCGGAAGCACGCAGCCTGCCGCATAGAGTCTGTCGCCTCTGACTATAACCGCGCCGTCGTGAAGAGGCGCGCCCTCATAGAATATATTGCCTATCAGCTGCTCTGAAATATCAGCATCTATTATTGTACCTGTTTCGACTCTGTCATTTAATGCTGTCTGGCGCTCAATAACTATAAGCGCTCCTGTTTTTTCTGAGGAAAGGTTCTGAAGCGCAGTTACAAATTCGTCTGTAATCTTGATGGCTTTTTCTTTGCCGATATTGAGCATGCTGCCTCTTACGAATTTGTTTCGTCCTACATACTCCAAAGCTCTCCGCAGTTCGGGCTGGAATACAACAACCAGCGCCAGTATTCCCATCGTGGTAATGCCCTTAAGTATCCAGTTGAGAGTGTTCATATTAAGAAAATCAGATACAAAAAACGCAGCAGCAAGCAGGAGAAGTCCCTTGACAAGCTGTTCCGCTCTGGTTTCCCTTATAAATTCAAGCACTTTATAGACTATAAAGGCTACTACCACTATGTCCAGAATATCCGCTATTCCTATATTTGAAAATACTGTCTGAAAAAAATTGCTCATAATTATCCCCTTAGGTTTATTATATATTATTTTACCTAAGAAATATCCCCTTTTCAATAGAAAACACATAAAAAACAAACACAGCAGGGAATATTTCACCCTGCCGTCATATACATCACATATTAAGAATTAATAGGTTGTTTCCAGTAAGCCATAGCTGTTGTTTTTTCTTCTGTAGACAACATTTACGCTGTCTGTTTCCATATCAAGGAATACAAAGAAGTTATGTCCCAAAAGCTCCATCTGCATGATTGCTTCTTCGGCATTCATAGGCTCCAGCTGGAATTTTTTTGTCCTTACGATGTCGATTTCTTTTTCGGTTTCGTCCATTTCAGGAAGCTCTGCAAAGAACACGTCCTTGTTGTCCTTGTGCTTTCTCTGAAGCTTTGTCTTAAATCTTGACATCTGATTTGACAGCTTATCTACTATTCTGTCTATGGAGTCGTAGATATCATTGCCGGCTTCTTCTGCTCTGAATATAGTTCCCTTGTTTGATATGGTAGCTTCAATCTTATCTCTTGAGCCCTCTGAAGAAAGTTTAACGTTAGCATTAATCTCGTCTGAAAAGTACTTGCCCAGTTTGCCAAGTTTCTTTTCGATTGTTTCTTTAAGCGCATCGCTTGCATTAAAGTTCTTAGTAGTTATTATAATCTTCATTGCAACTACCTCCTCTAGCCTTTCTTTGATGTCTATATTATACCACACTGCAGTGAAAAAAGATACTGTATTTTTATTTTTTCTGACTATTCTCAAAACTTTTGAAGTTTCATACTGTGCCACCTACAGTTTCTCTATCTCATCTTTGGACAGTCCTGAGGTTTCAGATATAATGTCAATATCAATACCCTTGTCCTTTAAAGCCTTGGCAATCGCAAGTTTCTCTGCTGCTCTGCCCGAAGCCTCGCCCTCTGCAAGGCCTTCAGTTCTGCCTTGTTCAAGGCCTTTTTTCTTTGCCTCATCAAGCATATGTCCGAATGTCAATTGTCTTTCCCTCCATTCCGGCGTGTTGTATTTTCTCACACGCTTATCTATATCCTCAACCAGTTTGCTGTCTATCTTAGTAGGGTCATTTATGTATTTATAAAACGCCCTGAGCTTCTCCGGAACCTTATCCGGAGAACATTTTGTGTTCAATATCATTTTACTTGTCCCGTCATCAAAATGCAAGTTGTTCTTGGGAATATAGCTTTCAACCACATACTTGGGCTCATCAAGTCCAAAATAGTCAAAGGTGCATATGAATACCACATAGGTGTTTTTTTAATCATTGAATTTACCACCTTTTTCAAGGCAGTCACTGTCCATCATAGTCTGATAATATCTGCTTCTTCTTTCAAGATTTTTTCATTGGTTGTCTGCATCTCTATATCTATCCATATATCCTTGGATTTAATGTATGCATCAAACCTGACTCCCTCCCATATCTTTTCCGAAATCAAGGCTTGCCTGTACCATTACCTCGAAGTCGCTGTTTTCGTCAAACAGAGGATTGTCGGGTGTGGCTATTATAACCTCACCAATCTCCTCATCAGGAAGCAGCAGTTCTGCAATCCCCCTGCATATATCGGGGTCCCTCATTACCAGAGCAAACATAAGGTCATTTGTGAACGGGGTAAGCACTTCGTTGTTTTGTGTGTTTTCATTTTGCTGTTTCTTTTCTGTCATTGTTTTTTCTCCTTTAATTTTTAGAAAGCAAAAAACGCACAATAAAAAAAGTGGAAATGTACGGAATTGAAATTCCTATTTCCACATATCGCACGCAAGGTGCGATAACATTCAAGGTACTTTCTTTGAAACATACGGAAATATCTGCAAGTCGATATTTCCTATGTTATAAAAAACCGCTTAAGCTGAAACTTAATCCAGCCTAAACGGCTTATCTGTACGTCCTTACAAATTTTCTATGCTACCATTTTAGCACCCCTGTTTTTACCGTCAATTTCTTTTATGTGATAATTTTTCAATGATTTGCCTGTTGGAATTTCAATGTTCTTGCAGAACTTGACAAAATAGAAAATGTCCCTTTTTATTTTTTCTCTTATTTTTAACTTTCACTCATCAAATACACATAAATACTGAGAGCACAGCGGCTGCCCGGCTGACCTGGTCTTTGCCCCCACACTCGCCTTTACCCGGATTTTCCGGAGGACTTACATCTAAGATACGCCATGATCACTGCCGCCTTGCGGATCAGCTTACGTGGAGCCCTTTGCCCGTATCTGGCATGGCCTTGCAACCACAGACCCAAGCAGCCGCTCTGCCCTCAGTTTATTTCGTGTTTTCTGTTTGCTCCCGAAGCAAAGGCCATACAATACACTGCCTTTGCCCCTGCGGATTTAATTATTTTTGAACATTCATCAAAAGTTGCGCCGGTTGTGTATATATCGTCAACAAGCAATATGTTTTTACCTTGAACAGGTTTATTCATATATTCAGGGATTTGAAAAGCCCCTCTGATATTATCTCTTCTCTGAGCAATGGACAGGTTTTTCATCGCCTCTGTAGCCCTTGTCCTGAACAGTAGCTCTATGCAAGGCTTGCCTGACAGTTTGCTCATATGCTTTGCTATTATCTCTGCCTGATTATATCCCCTGCTGTTTTTTCTTGACTTATGTATAGGCACCGGCACTATTATATCATAAAATATATCCTCACAGCAAATTCTGTCATACATGGCCTCTGCAAGCTTCCTGCCTATATATGCCTTGTCACCGTATTTAAAATCCATTATAACAGCGCGTTCATAAAGACCGTATTCCACACAGGAAAAAGCTCTGTCAAAGCTGTGCTCCTCCTCCATACAGTCATAGCATGTATCTCCCGCATATGTATCCTGCAAAGCCTTGCCGCATATTCTGCAGCTCCTGCCTGTTATCCAGTGCATACGCTCAAGACAGGTGTCACACAGGCTGTAGGCTCTGCTTTTATCAATAATACTGCCGCAGCAGATACAGTATATATTATCAGGATATACTATATCAAGAATTCTTTCAATCATAATATCTCCGTCTTCATAAGTTTTGCAAGCTTTGCTGCAAGTCCCGAATATCTTGCGGCAATTCTGTTGTTGTCTATCATGGCATTGAGCTTGTCCTCCGAGCCTACAAGCACAACCGCCTCCTTGCCTCTGGTAACCGCAGTATAAAGGAGGTTTCTTGTTGCCAGCATAGGCGGAAACCACGATACCGGCATCACTATCACAGGAAACTCACTTCCCTGACTCTTGTGAACTGTAACAGCATAGGCAAGCTCCAGCTCATCAAGCTGTGAAAAGTCGTAAGAAGCCACTCTCCTGTCATCAAAGAGAACTGTGATTTTGCCGTATTCCTTGTCTATAGACTGTACAAAGCCTACATCTCCGTTGAAAACTCCCTCTCCTTCCGTGAAATCATCTGTGTTTTTCCATTTGAGCTGATAGTTGTTTTTAATCTGCATAACCTTGTCGCCCTCTCTGAAGGTTCTCTCTCCGAAAGTTTTTTCTTCAAGGTCTGCGGCAGGAGGGTTTAATATCTCCTGAAGCTGCCTGTTAAGGTTCATAGTCCCCAGCGTGCCCTTTCGCACAGGGGTAAGCACCTGTATGTCCTTGAGCGGATTAAGGCTGGTATAGTAATTAGGCAACCTTCTTGCGCACAGGTCTTTAATAAGGGCAAGCATTTCCTTTTCGGTTTTTTGCCTCATAAGGAAGAATTCCTTGCCTTTCTCGTTATAGTCGGGGTATTCTCCTTTGTTTATCCTGTGGGCGTTGACAACAATCAGACTCTCCTTGGCCTGTCTGAATATCTCCGTCAGCTTAATGCAGTATATGTATTCGCTTTCAATTATATCTCTTAATACATTACCTGCTCCCACAGACGGAAGCTGGTCGGCATCTCCCACAATTATGAGTCTGGTGCCGGGTTTAATGGCGCTCACAAGTCCGTTCATAAGCATCAGGTCTATCATAGATGCCTCGTCTATGATTACCGCATCATAATCAAGAGGGTTGCCCGCGTCCTTGCCAAAGCGCATCGTATCCTCGGCTTCAGAATAGTAGTATTCAAGAAGCCTGTGTATCGTAACGGCATCGCTTCCCGAGGTTTCTGTAATACGCTTGGCTGCCCTGCCTGTAGGCGCTGCTATGGCTGTGCTCAGCCCGCTTTGGTTAAGCACATTTATTATAGTGTTTATGATGGTGGTTTTACCTGTTCCCGGTCCCCCCGTTATAACCGACACTCCGTTTTGAAGCGAGGTTTCAACGGCATATTTCTGATTGTCCGAAAGCCTGATGCCTGTTTCATTTTCGGTAAATTCAATCAGGCTTCTGATATCCGAGTCTACAGGCTTGAGCGAGGCTGTATTGATTGCCATAAGGCTCTTGGTAACATTCTGCTCCGCCATATAGTATGATGTGATATATACGTTGACTCTGCCCTCGGAGCTTTCCATTACGATATCGCCTGCAAAGGCCATTTCCGTCAGGTAATCATAAATCACACTGCTTGAAATATCCAGAAGCTGAGCTGTTTTTTCGCAAAGCTCCTTTTGCGGGCAGTAGGTGTTGCCCTCGCCGATATAGTACCACATCGCATACTTGATGCCGCTTTTGACTCTGGCAGGGTCTTCCGGCGAAATACCGATTTTGGCAGCTATGGCATCTGCCTTGCGAAAGCCTATGCCAAAGATATCATCAATCATAACATACGGATTTTCTTCGATTATTGTAATTGTCTGAGAGCCGTAGGCCTTGTACAGTTTGAGTGAATAGTCGGGTGAAATACCGTATTTCTGAAAATACATTGTGACTCTTGCAAATTCTCTGTGCAGTGCAAAGGCTTCACCTATTGCAGCAGCCTTTTTTTCGCCTATGCCCGAAACCTCTGCAAGTCTTTCGGGCTCCTCTTCCATTATTCTCAAGGTGTCCTTGCCGAATTTATGTACTATGGCCGCCGCTGTTTTTTTGCCTATGCCTTTGAGCGCTCCTGTTGCAAGAAATTCCTCTATGCCCTGTACGCTTTCGGGAATAACCTCTTCATATTCAGAAAAGGCAAACTGCTCCCCGTATGTAGGGTGCACCGTAAATTTGCCGCGCAGAATAAGGCTCAGTCCCTTGCGGCAGGCCGCTATGCTTCCCACTGCCGTAAACTGTTCCTCCTCTGTTTCAAAAACGGCTATGGTATAGCCGTTTTTTTCGTTATGAAATATTATATCTGCGATTATTCCCTTTTTTTCCTGCATTGTATCAATCCTGTTTCATCTACTGTCCGCTCGGTTTGTAAAGTCTTCTGTTGTCGAGTATCCAGATACGCTCCGAAAACTCTCCCGGCTCCACTCCCACGAGGGCGTCTTCCATATCAAACATTCTGGCATCTATCATGTCAAGGTAGTGGAGTATCTCCGCCTCCGGAAACATAGGTCTTTTGGGACTTCCGTACTCCGGTTCGTAATGGTGGGACAGTATCATATGCTCCAGCATTACTGTTTTTTCGTGGCTCATACCGATTTCTTCCGCCATTTTCTCTATGAGCTTGATGCCCTGAACTATATGTCCCAGCATATTGCCCTCAAAGGAATATCCCGGCGAAACACCCATTTCATCTGACTGGATTTCGTTTATCTTCTCTATATCGTGTACTATTACGCCTGCCTTGACCCAGTCAGGGTTAAGGTTTCTGTATACCTGACACATTCTCTCGCCGTTCATAAGCATCCTCTTCATATGGTAGAGAAGTCCGCCGTATTCAGCGTGGTGGTTCTTCTGAGCCGCAGGGTAATACATAAGCTTTTCTTTGTTTTCTTTCATAAGTCTGAGGCATATGGTTCTCAGGTCAGAATCGCCTATGCCGTTTGCCACATCATGGATATATGTCCACATAGACTCCGAGTCCTCAGGAGCGGCTTTGATGAATTCCTTTATTTCAATCTGATCCTCTTTGACTGCCTTGCGTATTCTTGTAACTCTGAGCTGCTTGGTGCCGTTCCATTCGTTTACCGATGCCTTGACTTTAACAACATCTCCCGGAGAGATGCTTCTGATGTTCTCGGCCTCCTCGTCTGAAACGTCCCATTTCTTGGCGTTGATGTCGCCGGTTTTGTCTCCCAGCAGAATATCAAGGTACTGTTTTTTGTTTGAGCCTATTTTGAGCTCTATGGATTTAACCATAAAAAAATCTATAAATTCCTGATCGGTTTTAAGATGGGCTATGTATACTTCTTTCATTTAACATATTCCTCTCTGTTTATTGTCGTTAATATATTATATACCGCTTATATACATTTTATCAATACGAACTTAGGTGCGGCAGATTAATTTATCCTCACTCAATCCCAAAGAACGTCCTCGCATTGCGGCTTGTAATCTTCGCCACTTCTTCAAGGCTCATACCCTTGATATCCGCTACTTTCTGGGCTGTGTATCTTACATTGGCAGGCACGTTTCTTCTGCCTCTGCGCGGCTCCGGTGTAAGATAAGGCGCATCTGTTTCAACTGTCAGATACTCAATAGGAACAGTCTCCACCGCCTCAACAGTTTTACGATTGTTTTTGTAGGTTACAGGTCCTGCCACCGATATTGTAGCCCCCAGCGCTGCATACTGCATTGCCACCTCTTTGCTGGCAGAAAAGCAGTGTATCATAACTCTGGCATCAGAAGTCATCTCTCCGCCGGGTCCCTTTCTCATCGGGAACCAGCTTTTTCTCTCATCTCTGAAAGCTCCCTCCTCCTTGAGAACATCCATAACCGCCTGCACCGCATCTCTTTCGTGGATAACTATAGGCATTTTGAGCTCATTGGCAAGCTGTATCTGTCTTCTGAACCAGTACTCCTGCACTTCCGGGTCCGAAAGGTTTCTGTAAAAGTCCAGTCCGATTTCTCCTATGGCCACCACCTTTTTTTTGAGGGCAAGCCCCCTTATCATCTCAAGCTGTATCTCATCGAAGCTGTCCGCATCGTGAGGGTGGCAGCCTACGGCCGCATAGCACCAGTCATACATCTCTGCGTGCTTTGCCGCAAGAGCTGAGCTTTCGAGGTCGTAGCCCACATCAACAGCCCCGTCCATACCTGCATCTTCAACTGATTTTATGAAGTCCGCTCTCTCCTTGTCGCTGAGACTTCTTTCATTTATATGTGTGTGTGCATCAAATAGCATTTATTCCTCCGTAAAAATCAAGGTGCGGAAAAGCCGCACCTTTAAATGTCTGTAATTTCTATGTTACCGGGTTACCGTCATTTGCAATGGTTGTAACAAACTGCAGGGTTTCCTTGCCATCTGCTATATCGTCTGCGAATAAAATCATACCCTTTGACTCAAGTCCTCTTAACTTACGAGGCGCAAGATTTGCAACAACTACAACTTTCCTGCCGACACATTCCTCAGGTTTGAAGTAGTTTGCAACGCCGGATATAATCTGTCTTTTTTCTGTTCCCAGCTGTACCTGGAATACCAGCAGCTTGTCTGCCTTAGGGTGCTTCTCAGCCTCAAGAATTGTACCTACTCTTAAATCAAGCTTGTCAAAATCATCGTATACGATTTCATCTTTCAGCTCTAAAGGTATGTTTTCTTCCTTTGGCGCGCTGAGTGCCGCCAGCTCCTCAAGTTCTTTTTCGATGTCAAGTCTAGGGAATATAGCATCGCCCTTCTTAACCTGCTCTCCGTTCATCATATCGAATACAAGAGCGTCATCCCATACAGGCTCTGCATACCAAAGACCCATCTGCTTTCTGATCTTGTCTGCTGTAGTGTGCATAAACGGATAGATGAGAATCGATATAATTCTGATGGTTTCTGCAAGATTGTGCATAACTGTATCCAGTCTGTCCTTTAATGCCTCATCCTTGGCCAGTATCCAAGGTGTGGTTTCATCTATATATTTGTTGGCTCTTCTTACTACAACCCAAATTTCCTCAAGAGCCATATTGAACGCGAATTTGTCCATCTGCTCCTCAACCTTTGCAGCAGCGCCTGTCGCAATAGCCTTAAGGTCTGCATCAACAGCTTCCTCGCCTTTAGCCTCAGGAACAAAACCACCGTTGTATTTTTCAATCATTGAAACCGTTCTTGAAACCAGATTGCCTAAATCGTTTGCAAGGTCGTAGTTCATTCTCTTGAGCATTACTTCATTTGTAAATATGCCGTCCTGTCCGAAAGTATATTCACGAAGCAGGAAGTATTTGAGAGCGTCAATACCGTATCTGTCTATAAGGACTACAGGGTCAACCACATCGGCGCCCTTGGAAGCCTTGGATTTGCTTACTTTTTCTCCGCCCAGAAGCAGCCAGCCGTGGCCTCTTACCTGCTTTGGAAGCGGCAGGTCTGCGCTCATCAGCATTGCAGGCCATATAATCGAGTGAAATCTTACGATTTCCTTACCTACAAGATGTACGTCCGCAGGCCAGTATTTGTCGTATTTCTCAGGTTCATCAGGCCAGCCTAAAGCTGTGATGTAGTTTGTAAGAGCGTCAAGCCATACATATATTACATGCTTTGTATCAATAGGTACCGGAATGCCCCAGTCAAAAGTCGATCTGGAGATGCACAGGTCCTCAAGCCCCTGATTTATAAAGGCTACCATTTCGTTTTTTCTGGACTCAGGCTGCAGGAACTCAGGGTGTTCCTCGTAAAGCGCAAGAAGCCTGTCCGCATATTTTGAAAGCTTGAAGAAGTACGCTTCTTCCTTGGCAGGCTGTACAGGTCTGCCGCAGTCTGGACATTTGCCGTCAACAAGCTGGCTCTCTGTCCAGAATGACTCGCAAGGTGTACAGTACAGACCTTCGTATTCGCTCTTGTATATATCTCCCTTTTCATATAATCTCATAAACATATCCTGAACTCTCTTGATATGTCTTGGCTCAGTTGTTCTTATGAAATCATCGTTGGAAATCTCCATGGTCTTCCACAGGTCCTTGATGCCGGCAACAACTCCGTCAACATATTCCTGCGGGGTTACTCCCTTTTCCTGTGCTATATTCATTATCTTCTGACCGTGCTCGTCCGTACCTGTCAGGAACATTACATCATAGCCTGTCATTCTCTTAAATCTGGCCATTGCATCTGCCATTACCGTGCAGTAGGTATGTCCTATGTGCAGGTTTGAGCTTGGATAATAAATAGGTGTCGTTATATAATAGGTACCTTTTTTGTCTGTCATAGTTTTATCTTTCCTTTCATCTCCGCCTCGAATGAGAAGCGGCAAATATATTGCCGGCCTGATGGCGGCCGGACTAATTTATATGTTATCACAATTACTTTCTTAATTCCATATATTCTTCAATTAATCTTACTATATTTTCCTTTGAGATGTAGCCTGAATCAATTGACATATGATAGTTTACGGCCTCGCCCCATCTTCTGCCTGTATGATGATTATAGTAGTTGGCTCTGGCCTTGTCGCAGATTGCAACCCAGCCCTTAGCCTCGTCAGGCGCAATACCGTATTCTTTAATCGCTCTTTCTATACGGTCCTCAGGCTCTGCATATATGAATATATTGGTAGCCTCCGGAATATCTCTTAACACATAGTCCGCGCATCTGCCCACGATTACGCAGGGACCCTCTGACGCCAGTTTTTTGATTGTTTCAAACTGGGCAAGAAAAACCTTTTCGTTTAATGAAAGGCCGTCTATGCCGCTGCCCTCTATACCGCTTCCGCCAAGCGCAGTCGTAAGGTTATACAGGAAGCTGTTTTTGGCTTTCATCTCCGCCTTGTCAAGCACTTCTTTAGAATAACCCTTGCCCGAAGTCAGCTCATCTATTTTCTCTCTGTCGTAAAACGGAACTCCCATACTCTCAGCCAGCAGTCTGCCTATTTCTCTGCCGCCGCTTCCGTATTCTCTGCTTATTGTAACTACCTGTTTTTTCATTTTTGCTACCTCCTGCCTCTGCTTAATATATATTATACTTGTTAATCGGCATATAATTCAATACCGTTATTTCATTTCTGATGAATATTCCAGAGCAAAATCTATAAAGCGCCTTGCCGCAGGCGAAAGATGCTCATCGCTCTGGTAGATAAAGCCTATGCTCACAAGCTCGGGAGGCTCCACCGGAACTGCCTTTACCCTGCCCTGCCAGCTTCCCATAGACATATCGTTCATAAGAGCAACGCCGAGTCCGCTTTCAACCATACAGTATGTAGCGTAATTGTCGGTGGTGCTGAATTTGACAACAGGCTTTATATTCCTGTCCGCAAGAAATCTTGCATTGTCGGTTTCCTCCTCTGGAAAAGATTCTATATAGTCTTCGCTTTCAAGGTCCTTATCTCTGTAAAAGCCTGCCTCTGCCGCAGGGTGTCCCTCCGGCACCCATACCACCATAGGGTCCTCTTTAATCGGAATCCATTCAAATTCCCGCTCTCTCCTGCTTACTATGCAAAGATCCGCGCGGTGCTCCTCCATCGCAAGATAAAGATTGGTGCTGTTTGCCTGCAGAGTCTTTACCTCTATTCCCGGATATCTGCTGCAGAATTTCGCCACCATCTCCGAGAGCCATTTGTAGTAGGAGCTGTATGAAGTTCCTACAGTAACAGTACCTCTCTCAAGCCCGCGAAGCTCCGCCGCATACTGATAATACTGCTCTCCCCAGTATATCAGCTCACGAAATACCGGCATCATTTTTTCACATTCGGCCGTAGGTACAACGCCGTTTCTGCTTCTTGCAAGAAGTCTGAAGCCTGTTTCATCCTCAAGAGCCGCCATCATTCTGCTTATCCCGGAGGGTGTATAGCCCAGTCTGTCCGCCGCCGCAGACAGACTTCCCTCTTCAATTGTAGTTATGAGGGCCTTGCATTTTTCTGTATCCATTTTGACATTTCCTCAACATTCATTTGATTTATTCTCGCTTTACTCAAATTATATGACGGCAGTATAATTTTGTCAACAAAACAAAGGAGCTGATATATATGAACAGAAAAGCAGCGGAGCTGCTGCTTGCGGCGGTAATAATCGCAAGAAGTACATCCTATCTTTTTTCAAAAATAGTAATGGAGGATTTAGGCCCTCTCAATCTTATGACGGTCAGATTTCTTCTCGCCTTTGTTTTCCTGTTTCTACTGCTTTTCAAAAGGGTTATCAATATAGATAAAACATCACTTTTAAACGGAGTCATACTCGGCAGCATATTCTTTGCTGTTATGTGCGCTGAGCTGTTCGGTCTGAAATTCACAGACTCGTCCACAACCTCGTTTCTCGAAAACACAGCGATAGTATTCGTGCCGCTGTTTGAGGCGGTCTTGTGCAGGAAGCTGCCAAAGCCGCCTGCTATGATTTCCGCAACAGCAGCCCTTGTCGGAGTCGGACTTCTGACACTTAAATCCGGCTCATTTGCTCTGACCTTTGGAGAGCTTCTGTGCCTACTTGCCGCAGTGCTTTATGCCATAGCGATAATTGCAACCGACAGGCTTTCAAAAAAAGGAGATGCTCTGCTCATAGGAATAGTTCAGGTGGGAACAATGGGTTTTCTCTGCCTTGCCGCCTCTTTCATATTTGAAACACCTCATATGCCTCAGGGCAGCAGTGAATGGATTATGATAGTTATTCTTGCAGTAGTATGCACAGGCTTCGGCTTCACGCTCCAGCCTGTTGCCCAGAGAGGCACCACCGCAGAAACGGCAGGCCTGATGTGCGCCCTGAATCCTCTGGTGGCGGGAAGCCTGGGCGTAATATTCCTGAGCGAACCTGTAAGCCTGACAGGGATAATCGGCTGCATACTGATACTGTCTGCGATCGCTTTGCCGTATCTTCGCCCCGCAGGGCAGCTTTCACAATAGCTTTTATTCGCAATTTGCTGTATAAACACAGGTTTTATGCATAAAAACCAAGTTTTTTAACTTTTTTATAAATATTTATTCATTTTCTCTTGCATAATTATTTATAATAGTGTATAATCATAATCAAGTTAACAAAGTTAAATAAATTTACGATATAAATAAGAAAGGTAGAGAGAAAAATGGCAAAGGAAAAAGTTGTACTCGCTTATTCAGGCGGACTTGACACATCAATTATAGTTACATGGTTAAAAGAGAATTACGATTTCGACGTAATCTGCGTATGCTGTAATGCAGGACAGAGCGATGACTTCGACAAAATCAATCAGAAAGCTCTGGCAACAGGCGCTTCCAAATCATACGTTCTTGACATTCAGGAAGAGTTCATAACAGACTACATATGGCCTACACTGAAAGCCGGCGCAATCTACGAAAACGATTACCTGCTGGGAACATCAATGGCTAGACCGCTTATGGCAAAGAAGCTGGTTGAAATCGCAAACCAGGAAGGCGCATACTACATCGTACACGGCTGCACAGGCAAGGGTAACGACCAGGTAAGATTTGAAACAACTATCAAAGCATTAGACCCGTCAATCAAAATCATCGCTCCTTGGAGAGAGTGGGATTTAAGCTCAAGGGAAGAATGTATAGAATATGCTAAGGCTCACAATATTCCTATCGAGCAGACAGTTAAAAAGATATACAGCAGAGATGAAAACATATGGCACATCAGCCACGAGGGCGGAAACCTTGAAAATCCTTGGAACGAGCACCTTGACGACATCCACGTTAAGTCAGTTCCTATCGAAAAGGCTCCCGACAAGGCAACCTATGTTGACATCACTTTCAAAGCAGGTGTTCCTGTAGCTCTTGACGGAGTGGAAATGGGACCTGTTGAACTTCTTACAAAATTAAACGAACTCGGTTCCGTAAACGGCGTAGGAACTATAGATATAATCGAGAACAGACTTGTAGGTATGAAATCCCGTGGTGTATATGAAACTCCGGGCGGAACAATCCTCTACAAGGCTCACGCCGCACTTGAAAAGCTGATACTTGACAGAGATTCAATCCAGTACAAGAATATTGTTTCACAGAAATTTGCACAGCTTGTATATGACGGTTTATGGTTCACACCATTAAGAGCTGCAATCTCAGCTTTCGTTGATTCAATCGAAGCTGATGTTGACGGTATTGTAAAGATGAAGCTCTACAAAGGCTCCGCAATCCCTGCCGCAACTCAGTCACCTAACTCATTATACAGTGAAGAGTTTGCTACATTCAGCAAGGACGAAGTATACAACCAGAGCGATGCAGAAGGTTTCATCAACCTGTTCTCACTGCCTCTGAAGATTCGTGCAATACAGAAACAGATTAAAGAAGGAGGTAACAAGCCTAATGAAGCTCTGGAAAGGAAGGTTTACAAAAACAGCGACTTCATCTGCTAATGAATTCAACGCTTCTATCCCTTTTGATCAGAGAATGTACGCTCAGGATATTGCAGGCAGCTGCGCTCACGCAGCTATGCTTGCAAAGCAGGGCATAATCGAAAAGGATGAGGCTGATCAGATAATCAGCGCTCTCAAGAATATCAAGGCGGATATAGAGGCCGGTAAAATAGAGTTTACTATCGAGCAGGAGGATATTCATATGAATATCGAGAGTATCCTCACTGAAAGAATAGGCGATGTCGGTAAAAAACTGCATACCGCAAGAAGCAGGAACGACCAGGTGGCTGTCGATTTCAGAATGTATCTCAAAGAAGAAATCAATGAAATACAATCACTCCTTAAAAATCTGAAATCGGCGCTGTATGAGATTGCAGATAAAAACCAGGAAACAATAATGCCCGGCTACACTCATCTGCAGAGGGCGCAGCCTGTAACTCTGGCGCACTATATGCTGGCATACTACAATATGTTTAACAGAGACGAGCAGCGTTTTGAGGACTGCCTAGGCAGAACCGACATGCTTCCTCTCGGCTGCGGCGCGCTGGCAGGAACAACCTACAATACAGACAGGGATTTTCTTGCGCAGGAGCTGGGTTTTGCGGGTATCTGCCCCAACAGCCTTGATGCTGTCAGCGACAGGGATTTTGCTCTGGAATTTCTTTCGGCATGCTCAATTTCAATGATGCATCTTTCAAGGTTCTGCGAGGAGCTTATTCTGTGGAATTCAACGGAATTCGGTTTTGTTGAAATGGACGATGCCTTTGCTACAGGCAGCAGCATTATGCCGCAGAAGAAAAATCCTGATATGGCGGAGCTTATCAGGGGTAAAACCGGAAGAGTATACGGCGATATGATTACGCTTTTCACCCTTATGAAGAGCCTGCCGCTTGCATATAACAAGGATATGCAGGAGGACAAGCCTCCGGTATTTGATGCATCGGATACATTAAAAGCATCGTTATCCATATTTACAGAAATGATTTCGACTGTCACATTTAATAAGGACAGAATGAAAGCCGCTGTGAAGAACGGATTTATGAATGCTACAGATGCGGCTGACTATCTGGTTTCAAAGGGAATACCTTTCAGAGACTGCCACGAGATAATAGGCAGACTGGTACTCTACTGCATAAACGAAAACACCGCAATAGAGGACCTGTCACTTGAAACTCTGAAAACATTCTCGGATAAATTTGAAGCGGATATCTATGAAAACATAGATCCTGCCGCATGTATCAAAGCTAAGCTGTCAGCAGGCTCTACTTCATTTGAAAGCGTGAAGAAGCAGCTTGATGATATAAATTAGTCACTCTCACATTTCATTAGACTTTCTTATTTGCAAAGAGTCCGGCATTATGCCGGCTCTTTTGCTATGTATCTACAATCGGTGCAAGTTCCATCTTTCGCCACTGTGCTGATAATCTAGATTTTATTTTTCAAACTTATTTTCGCAAACTTATGTTTATTTACTCTGTGTTTTATGCTACAATATAGTTGTTGTCACCCCCTATACTGTCAACAGGAGGGAGGTGTCTGTATGGATTGGCTAATATCCTTATTTTCTTCTATCCAGCCATTATATCTGCAAATGGCTGGATAGAAGATGATACTGTGGCAACAATCAGCATAAAATAAAACCCGACAGGTAGCATCTGTCGGGTTTTGCTTTTAGTATCCGTATGGTTACTAATATCCTTTTGCCTATAGACATTATATATTATATACAAATTCTATGTCAAGTATTCTCTGATAATTTCACCATGCTATAACGCAGGCTCAATCCTCTTGTATTCCTCAACGCTATTTACTCCATGTCCTCACACCATAGCTGCACTGCTTGAGCTCTGTCTGTGCTGCAAGGGTTTTGCCGTCATATACAAGCACCTTAGCCTTGTAGTAGTACTTAGTGCCCTTTTTGCCTGAAGTGTTGATATATGAGCCTGCATTCTTTGTTTTAACAGCCTTGTACTTTGAATCTTTCTTAGTTGACTTATAGAACTTGTACTTAACAGTATATCCCTTAGATTCGAGATCCTTAATCAGGCTCTTGCCGTTCTTAATCTTCACATTGACCTTAACGTTCTTCTTTGAATTCTTTGCAGTGCTGACAGCCAGTTTAAGATTCTTTATACCATCCTTGATGTTATTGAATTCTTCTTCTCCTGTCTGTGACTTCTTGACAAATGTTACAACAACCTTGTCTCCTGTCTTAAGGCCTGTAACCTTGTTGTCTTTTACCGCAACTTCTTTACCGTTTACGGTTACTTTTTCTAATACCATGCCTGCCGCAGGAGTTATTTCTATTGATGTACCGTCTTCTGAAAGTTTAACATCTCCGCCCGTTACCGGCGCTATTTCAGGTTTCTGCACTTCTGAAGCAGGTGGTACAGCCGGTACTGACGGCTGTGATGGCTGTGACTGGTTTTCACCAAAGGTTACTGTTCCGTTTTTCACAGTCCATCCTGACAGCTTGTTTCCTTCGTAATAGTTCTGCTGAACAAAATCACGACCTGCCTGCGCTGTAAGAGCCTCATCTACAGCCGCAAAGATTTTCTTCATACTGCTGTCTGTAATGCTGCTGTTAAGAAGCGCGGCAAATTCACTTCCGGACATTTCTGCCTTGGCTTTGCCCTCAACATTGACTGCTGTAGCGTTTGTTGTTATTACTCCAATCCCCTTTACAGGTGATACAACAGTATCTCCCTGCTTGAGAACCGCTTCACTGTTATAGTAGCAGTTATAGTCGATTGTGATACCGCCTGAACGGCCGTTTAATATGCCTACATCTGTAGTTGTTTTAAGTGATACAACGTCACCTGTCGCATAGCAGTTGATATGAATACCGCCTGCCTGACCTGCAAGTCCGCCGATATGCACCTTGTTGTTATTGGTTGAGTTTCCTTTAACGTTTCCGAGGGCATAGCAGTTGATTGTAGTCACACGGTTATCCATGCCGTACAGTCCGCCGGCATATACATGGTTTGTATCTGTCACCGCGTTAATATCAACATCTGCCCAGCTGTTTGTAACCGCGCCGCGCAGCACGCTTGCTCCAAGTCCGCCGGCACGCGCAAAGCTTTCTGATGTAGTTGCATTAATTTTTCCTGTTACAGAGCAGTTGTCAATAAAGATACCTGTCTGTCCGCTTCCCACAAGACCGCCTGTATAGGTTTCGTATCTTGTCGCCGCATTAATGTATATATTTTCAAGATGAATGTTTGAAAGGCGAACAACCTTGTCGCTTTCGGTAATTTTCTCATTAGTATTCAGTGTGCCTGCAGTCAGTCCGAACAGTCCTGAGGTCATCTGGTCTGCCGGATTTGTTTCTGTGCCGATTGCAAGGCCTCTGATAGTATAGTTTCCCCCGTCGAAGTTTCCTTTGAACGGATAAGCGCAAACTTGAGTTTTTTTGCCGTTTACTTCGCCGTTAAGCGCCCAGCCTATCGGCTGCCAGTCGCCACCTGTCAGAGTAATATCCGCAGTCTGTACGAAATATGTGTCGCTCCAGTTAACATCTGCATTGATGGAGTATGATAGATAGCGAAGCTGCGCTTCATTTGAAATTCTGTACGGGTCTTCAGCCGTACCGCTTCCGCCTGCAAATTTGCCTGGATCAGCTTTTTCATAATGTGAGAAATCTCCGTATGTAGCTTTGTATTTCGCTTTTTCTACTGCAGCATCAAAGCTTTCACCACTCTCTGCACCTGATATAGCCTCTGTTGCAACCTCACCGTCCTTGACTGTGATTTTTACAACTGATTTTTTGTCATTGTCGCGGCCGTACCATGTACCGTCGTTAAGCTTGAGCTCCGGTTTTTCTACCTTTTCACAATCAGGCTGTACATAGTTTACTGCAGCGTTGGTATCTCCAAAAGTAACAGTGCCGTCAGTATATGCCCAGTTCTTTAAAGCATTAGCTTTTAATCCATAAACTGTGATATCAGCAGGGAACGCTGCAAATGTATTATTCAGTTCACCTGCAAGCGCACTATAGCTTTCTGAATTGTATCCTGTCATCCTGTCTACAAGACCGCCTGTGTATGCATCACCCTCGTCGTTGACGCCTGAGGCAACCTTTGTTCCTATTGACTCTACAGGATTTACTGTAAGCGGGTTATCTGTCTCCGCACCTACAATCATTGTGCTGTCAAGATTATACCAGCAGTTGTAGCTCTTGCCTATGCCTGTTACCCAGCCTGATACCATTCCGGCATAAACTGAATGTTCTTTAGTTGTAACATTTCCTGAGCCGTAGCAGTTAACAAGCATACCTGCATTGCACGCAACCAGATTACTTGCAACCGCCATACCTTCATTTCCGTTTTCACGGCTGCCGCTGCCGTAGATTGTACTGTCTGACCGGCAGTTTGCAACAAGGCCTCTGTTGTTAAGACCTACAAGGCCGCCTACTTCAGCCAGGTCTCCTGCCAGTACAACGCCCGAAGCATTTACCTTAGCTACGGAATTTATAATGGCGCCTTTGTACTGCATACCTACAAGACCGCCTACGAACTGGTTGCCCTTATCGCCTTTAAGTGAAAGGTTGCCCGAAACGGAGCAGCCGTCAATAACAGCGCCGGTAAAGTCATTCCTGCCTGTTGAGCCCTGCATTACTCCTGCTATACCGCCTACATATGCTGTAGCACCAAAGGTAGTATAGAAAGCAACATCTGTAAGGTTCAGGTTCTTTACAACAGACTGAGGTCCCAGCACTCCGAAGAAACCTATATACAGGTTCTCTTTATCAAGCGCAAATGGCTTTTCCGCACTTCCCAGAGTCATTCCTGAAACTGTATGTCCCTGTCCGTCAAATGTACCGTTAAACAGATAGTCGCTTCTGCCTACAGGTTTCCATTCTTCATCTGAAAGCTTAATATCATCTCCGAGTGCAACAAACTTATCTGTATAGTCGATTTTGTCATTCAGCGAGCCTGCAAACGCACGAAGCTGATCCTCTGTCTTTATAATGTACGGTGAACTTTCTGTACCTTCACCTGATTCGAATATGGAAGCATCTATTTCACCGCTTACCCATACATTGCCTGTCGGAAGTACTCTGTTTCCTGAAAGTTTCCATTCTCTCAGTGATATTCCCGCTATCTCATATGCTGCAAGTATCTTATTTATGTCTTTAATATTGCCGTTGAGAGTTTCAGCAAATGCCGCTTCTGCCATTTCGGCTTTTGTCTTTGCTGTTGAAATCATTGCCTTGTCAAGCGAACCGAGAGTTGATGAAGATCCTCTGTCTGCCACTGTCTCCAGAGTTGTTTCTGTGTCAAGGTCAGCTCCGCTGTTTTTATACATTTCAACCTTAAGCACTGCATCGCCTGCATAGTATCCGCCAAGGCGGAATACTCCCTGCTCAGGATAAATTGTAAAATCTCCCGATGAATCTTTAGTCATTCCGCTTGAAGTAACCTGTCCGTCAAGAACGCCAACCCATGAATGCTTCGTTATACCACCGTTTCCTATAGTCATATCTCCTGCGGCATATACATTGTACTGCTTGCCTGCCATCATACCGACAATACCGCCTGCCATACCTCCAAAATTAGTAGATGAAGGTGAAGCAGCATATACATCGCCGAATGTAGCGCAGTTGGCTATAACTACATAATTGCCGCTGCTTCCTATTATTCCTCCTGCCATGCTGTTTTTATTGCTTACAGGATTTGCAACAGCCCTTACACTTGCATCAGTCCAGCAGTTTGTTATCGCAGTTCCTATATCCCCCATACCGACAATACCGCCTGCAAAAGTCATTTTATCCTTAGTTGAAACAGCTGACACACTGCCTGTTGCTGAGCACGAGTCAATACGCGTACCTATACTGTTATGCGCCGAAGTTGCTGCTTTAACCGTTTCGCCTGCAATAATTCCCGCGCGCACTTTTTCTGTGGAGGTTCCATAAGTTCCTGTATTTTCAACAGCAATAGCTGCATCTGTTATATTCAGGCTTTTAACAACAGCTTTGTTTCCCAGTGTGGAAAAAAGACCATAATTGCTTTCTCCCTCAGTAACATTTGCATCTATCTTAAGTTTACTTATTGTATGACCTTTGCCGTCAAATGTGCCGTTGAAAATATTAACAATGCCGCTTTCATCGCCTATAGGGTTCCAGCTTGAAACATCTGATAAATCTATATCATCACCAAGCGCAACATATTTACCATCATAGCTTTCACCGCCGTCAACAGCTGCTGCAAAGGCTGCAAGCTGCCCTGCATTTGCAATAACATACGGGTCTTTTTCTGTACCGCTTCCGCTCAATGTTGATGCTGCCTTTGCAAGCGCTTTTTCAGTTGCTTCTTTAATGGCATTTACACTTTTAGTCGCACCGCTTACCGTATCGATATCATCAGTGCCGTTTTTTTCTTTAATCTGACTTAAAACAGCTTTTGCCTTTTCCCAGACACTCTGAGTCTGTGTGCTGCCGTCAGCTTCAATATCTGAAATTACAGTGTTTCCCTCACTGTCAGCTTCAAGCTTGACTGTGACTGTAACTTTCCCGTTATCGTATCCTATAGCTTCACCGGTATATGTTCCCGGCATATATGATTTGTCTACTGTGACTGCAAATGCCGATGCGGGAAACATCGAAACTATCATTGCCATCATCAGAAGTATAGACAATATTTTCTTCTTCATATTCAAAAAATCCTTTCTTAATCAGTAATTTACCTTTTAAATTATTAGCCTCCTTCCTGTGTTTATAGCCTCCGCCTGACAACACCCCAAAGCAGTATAGAAAGAACAAACCTGTTAGTTAGCATATGCTAACTCATTCTTAAAAATTAATGCTGCACTATATAAATCTTCTACAGCATCCTACGTTTATCCAGTTATTTTCCTCTCACCGCGCTTATTTAAACCCGCATTTACTACAAATAAATAAGTCTGTAATTTTAGTTAGCATAAGCTAACCCTTGATTAGAATTTAATGCCGCACTAAATAACCATGATACGACATTAAAGGTTCCCGTTATTCCTGCTTTTATCTCCCGCCTGTTTCTTACTCATCTTTCTATTTCAATGGAATAAAGCGGAAGCTTTGAGTTAGCAGTTGCTAACTTGTTCTTTGAAATATATGCCGCACATACTATTATATACGGCACCTGTTGTTAGCCAAGCAAAGAAAGTCTACCATATACGGTTTCTTTTTTCAATAGGCAATTTAAATTTTTGAAAAATTTTATGATACTTAATGCAGCGAAGATTCTCTGCGCTCCTGCAAAAACCGCTGTCATATGACAGCGGTAAAATACAAGTCTTTGCATATTCTTTAGATTGCTTCATATTCAAGCTGCATGCCCTCGCGTTTCAGTTTGATTACGTCAAGGAACACAGCTGCCGTATCCATACAGGTGAGAACTGCAATGCCTTTTTCTATTGCCTTTCTTCTGAGCGACAGTCCCTCTGTGCCTTTTCTGTTGCCTACATTAGCCACATTAATCAGTATATTTATATCCTTTCCTGCCAGCTTCTCAGCTTCCTCAGGCGCAAGTATTTTAACATCTATGCCGCAGCCTGCAAGAAATTCGCCTGTACCCTCGGATGCCATAATCTTAAAGCCTGCCGCGCTGTATTTTTTGATTACTTCTGCGGTAAATTCATTCTTGTCGGCATCTTTAACCGAAACGTATACGCCTCCTGCCTGAGGTACAGGTATGTTTGCTCCCTCAAAGCCTTTGAGAAATGCCCTGTGAAGATCGCTGTCTATACCAAGCGCCTCTCCTGTGGATTTCATTTCAGGTCCCAGCGCAATATCGGTGTTTATGAGCTTTGCTCCCGAAAATACCGGAACCTTAACTGCATATTTGGAAGCCTCTTTGTATACTCCCGTGCCGTACTCTGTATCCTTAAGCTTTGTCCCAAGCATCGCCTTTACAGCCAGTTCTATCATAGGAACTCCCGTAACCTTGCTCAGAATAGGAACTGTTCTTGAGGCTCTCGGATTAACCTCTATTACATAAACCTCTTCACCGTCTGTCGCATACTGAATATTCACAAGACCCACTATATGCAGAGCCTTTGAGATTTTCATCGTATAATCTATGATTTTTTCTTTTATCTTTTCGGGCAGTGAATAAGGCGGATATACCGAAATGCTGTCGCCGGAATGTACTCCGGTTCTTTCAACATGCTCCATTATACCCGGTATAAGGATGTCCTCACCGTCACCTATGGCATCTATCTCCATTTCCTTGCCCTGTATGTATTTGTCCACCAGCACAGGGTGCTCCTCTGAAAGCGATACAGCTTCCTTGAGATATTTTAGCAGCTCCTCGTCGCTGTATACAACCTGCATTGCTCTGCCTCCTATTACATATGACGGCCTTACCATTACAGGATATTTTAGCTTCGCCACAGCCGTAAAAGCTTCCTCCTCTGTGGTTACAGCATAGCCGTCAGGCGTAGGAATGTCAAGCTCATTAAGAAGCTCTGAGAATTTCTCTCTGTCCTCTGCCATATCGATATACTGAAATTCCGTTCCCAGTATATTTATGCTTCTGTTGTATAAGTCCTCTGTTATGTTAAGCGAGGTCTGGCCGCCGAACTGGAGAATTACTCCCATAGGGCGCTCTTTTTTGATAACGTTCATCACATCGTCTACATGCAATGCCTCAAAATACAGTCTGTCGGATGTGTCAAAGTCGGTACTTACGGTTTCAGGGTTGTTGTTTATCATTATGGACTCATAACCCAGCCTGTTTATTGCCCACGCGCCATGAACACAGCTGTAGTCAAATTCTATGCCCTGACCTATACGGATAGGACCCGATCCGACTACAAGGATTTTGTCATTGCCGTCATATATAACCTCGTCCTCATCGTCATAGGTTGAGTAATAGTACGGAGTCAGCGCTTCAAATTCACCGCCGCAGGTATCTACCATTTTGTAGACAGGGAATATATCGTGATATATTCTCATGTCAGATATGGAGCTTTCGACTCCCGAAAGCTCCATAATTTCGTTTTCGGTAAATCCCATGGTTTCGGCTTCTCTGAGAAGCTGCGCTGTCAGACGCTGCGACTTGAGGGTTTCCTCCATATCTGTTATGTTCTTTATCTTATTCAGGAACCACGGGTCAATTCCCGTTATCTCAAACAGCTGCTCTACTGTAAATATATTTCTTCTGTAAATCTCCGCAATGGCAAAGAGTCTTTCGTCATCAGCTCGTTTGAGCTTTGCAACCAGTTCTTCATCATTAAGTCCGTCTATATATGGATTTCTGAGTCCGTCACACTTGACCTCAAGAGATGTAACCGCCTTGAGAAGCGCGCTCTCAAAGGTCCTGCATATTGCCATAACCTCGCCTGTAGCCTGCATCTGCGTGCCTAAAGTCCGAAGCGAAGTTCTGAATTTATCAAACGGAAACTTCGGGAATTTCACAACGCAGTAGTCTAAAGCAGGCTCAAAGCATGCGCTGGTTGTTCCGGTTACATAGTTTGAAAGCTCGTCAAGTGAATAGCCCAGCGCTATTTTGGCAGCCAGCTTTGCTATAGGGTAGCCTGCGGCCTTTGAGGCAAGGGCTGATGACCTGCTTACACGAGGGTTTACCTCTATTACAATGTATTCTCCTGTATCTCCGTTAAGCGCAAACTGCACATTGCAGCCGCCCTCTATGCCAAGGCTCTTGATTATCTTCAGCGCGGAGCTTCTCAGCATCTGATGCTCTCTGTCTCTCAGGGTCTGCACCGGCGCAACTACTATGCTGTCGCCTGTATGTATGCCTACAGGGTCTATATTTTCCATACTGCACACGATTATGCAGTTGTCTTTGGCATCACGCATTACCTCATATTCGATTTCTTTCCAGCCTGCAACTGACTTCTCAAGGAGTATCTGACCTATCGCGCTGTTTTCCATTCCGCGCTTTGCCAGCAGGTCGAGCTCCTCTTCATTGGCGGCAATGCCGCCGCCGGTACCGCCCAGTGTGTATGCCGGCCTTATAATTACGGGATAGCCCACCTGTTTTACGAATTCATAGCATTCCTCCATATGAGTCGCTATGGTGCTTGGCGGAACAGGCTCTCCTATCTCAAGCATCAGCTCTTTGAAAGCTTCTCTGTCCTCTGCCTTTTTGATGCTGTCCCTGTTTACTCCGAGAAGCTTCACGCCGTATTTTGCAAATACTCCGGCAGCTTCAAGCTCCATCGCAAGATTAAGTCCCGTCTGTCCTCCGAAGCCTGCAAGAAATCCGTCAGGCTGCTCTTTTTCGATTATGCTGCTTACAGCCTCTGCTGTCAGCGGCTCTATGTATACCTTGTCTGCAATATCGGTGTCAGTCATTATCGTGGCAGGGTTGCTGTTGACAAGTATGGTTTTAATTCCTTCTTCTTTGATTGCCTTGCAGGCCTGTGTGCCCGCATAGTCAAACTCGGCTGCCTGTCCTACGACTATAGGACCGGAACCGATTATCATTATCTTTTTAAGTTTACTGTCCTTTGGCATTGTTTTCCCCCATCATCTCTATAAATTTGTCAAAAAGCATATTGGTATCCTCAGGTCCCGCGCAGGCTTCCGGATGAAACTGCACCGAAAACAGCGGCAGGCTCCTGTGCTTCATGCCCTCAACGCTCATATCGTTAAGATTTATATATACCATCTCCATACCCTTGAATATAAGGGAGTCGCCGTCTACCGCATAGCCGTGGTTCTGCGCCACAATGAAAGATCTGCCGGATTCCCTGTCAAATACTCCATGGTTGCCGCCCCTGTGTCCGAATTTGAGCTTGTAGGTTTTGCCGCCCATTGCAAGCGCAAGCACCTGATGTCCCATACAAACACCGAAAATCGGAAGCTCGCCGACAAGAGCTTTTACGGTTTCGATGCCCTCTGCAGCCTCCTGCGGATCTCCCGGCCCGTTTGTAAGGAAAAGTCCGTCAGGTGAAATGCTCATTATTTCCTCTGCCGAAGTACCATACGGGAATATGTGAACATCACAGTCCCTTGCTATGAGGTTTTCGATTATTCCGGCCTTGACGCCGAAGTCCAGTACTGCCACTTTGCAGCCCATTCCCGGAATGTGTTCATATTCCGATACTCCTGCGGTTTTCATCTGATCGTTTCTAAGCTCTGCCGCATCGCATATTTCTTTAAGTTCTGAAACGGTTTTTTCTTCGTTGGTTATAACACACTTTACTGTGCCGCCGTTTCTGATTTTTTTTGCAATTCGTCTTGTGTCTACACCGTAAACCCCCGGAACTTTCATTTCCCTGAGCCATTCATCTATGTTTTTTTCACTTGCTGCATTTGACGGATTTAACGAAATGTCCTTTACTATGAAGCCTGACGCGTGGATTTTGTCAGACTCGTTGTCAAGGCTGTTAATCCCGTAGTTTCCTATAAGCGGATAAGTCATATTTATAATCTGTCCTTTGTATGACGGATCGGTAAGTATCTCCTGATATCCGGTCATTGAGGTGTTGAACACCAGCTCTCCCACATTGGTGCACGGATATCCGAAGCCATATCCCCTGAATACAGTTCCGTCCTCTAAATAAATCAGTCCTTTCATCTTTTTCCTCCCTTGTGTAGTTCTATATAATTATACACCGCAAATTATATTTATGCAACAAGGCTGATGAATATTTTTTGTATTTTATTTATAATTATTCACATCAGAAGCTGTATTCACAGGTTTCATTCAATATTTATTAATTTTTTCTTGATTTTTCGCCTGTATACACAAGAACTGCTCCCCGATGAATAAGGAGCAGTCTCAATTAATCATTTATTAATTTACGCATAGGTTATAACGGTTCCCGACTCGCCGTTTAATGCTTCTATCGCCTTGTCAAGCGACGTTATAACGGCATGCTTTGACGGATTTGCTCTTACAAATTTCATTGCGGCCTGAACCTTGGGCAGCATACTCCCCGCTGCAAAATGTCCCTCTTCGCAGTACCTTGCGGCATCTGCAAGATTAAGCGCTGAAAGATCCCTCTGTTCCGGCGTATTGAAATTAAGTGAAACTCTCTCAACCTCTGTAAGTATCATAAGGACATCCGCATCCACCTGCTCGGCTAAAAGCTCCGCTGCAAAATCCTTGTCTATTACAGCCTCTGTGCCCTCGATTGTACCGTCAGGTTTTTCGACTACAGGTATACCTCCTCCTCCGCAGGTAATTACAATACTTGAGTCCCACAGATGTCTGACAGCATCTATCTCAACTATTCTCCTTGGTACAGGTGATGCCACAACTCTTCTCCAGCCTCTGCCTGAGTCCTCTTTCATAATATAGCCCTTTTCTTTTACAATGGCTCTGGCTTCGCTTTCGGTATAAAAAGGACCGATAGGCTTGGTCGGGTCATCAAATGCAGGATCGTTTTCCTCAACTATAACCTGTGTTGCAACCGTAACAACAGGTATATCCCTGTTTCTAAGGTTAAGCGCATGCTTTAATCCCTGCTGCAGATGGTAGCCTATGTACCCCTGCGACATTGCTCCGCATACATCAAACGGCATGGCAGGTGTCACCTCTCTGGCCGTTTCAGAAGCGAGAAGTATTCTTCCCACCTGAGGGCCGTTGCCGTGAACAATGGCAAGCTCATAGCCCATATCGCTTATCTGCGCTATATGCTCACAGGTCTTCCTTACAACCTCAAGCTGCGCCTCTGCCGTTGCGGGACCGTTTCCCGACTGCAGAGCATTTCCTCCCAGTGCAATTACTATTTTAGACGCCATATCTCAAACTCCTTAATTTTATTAATACATTACAGATCATCTCTGTTTACAGGGCACGACATACATCTCGGACCGCCCCTGCCTCTTGACAGCTCTGCCGACGGAACTGTAAGCACTGTCAGCCCTTTTTTGTCAAGAATATCATTTGTCACATAATTTCTCTCATAGGTAACGACCTTGCCCGGCGCTATGCAGAGAGTGTTTGAACCGTCATTCCACTGCTCACGCTGCGCAGCCATAAGGTCTTCGCCGCCACATCTGATAAGCTCTACGGCAGGCAGTGAAAGCTCCAGCTTCAAAAGGTTTGTAAGGCTGTCCGTTACTGACCTTACCTTTACCTCGCCCTGCCTGTCAAGGGATATTTCAAACAGATGCAGAGGGTCCTCTATTTCGTGATGTATGGTGAATTTGTCGTAGTCCACCATAGTGAACACAGTATCAAGATGCATAAACGCCCTGCATTTTGGAATGTCAAATACGATTATCTTTTTAAAATCGGAGCCTGAAAGAAGATTTTTTGAAAATCTCTCAATGCCCGAAACAGTGGTGCGCTGGGAAAGTCCGATAGCCACGGTATCCTTTGAAAGCACCAGCACATCGCCGCCCTCGATTGAAAACTCATCATTATAGTCATACCATATATGCTCTCTGTCGGTTGTAAAATCATCATTGTACATATACATATATTTGAGCAGCAGCGGCTCACGTCTTCTAGCCTGCGTGCTCATATGATGAATATTAATGCCGCTTCCGATGCAGGCACCGGGATCTCTTGTAAAATACAGATTAGGCATAGGATCTGTATAGTACGGATAAGATACTGATATATAGTCTGCCAGAGATTTATGCTTAATGTCAGCTATTTCTCCCTTTTTAATCCCTGCTATGGCCTTGCTTACCACATCATAGGCAGACATATTTTCAAGATACTCCGACAGCTCCTCGTATACCCCCTGCGAATATATATGACTTGCATCGAGAAACTCTTTGATGAATTTGCTCTTGACACCCGGCTTTTCGAGGGCCTTGGCGGTTTCGTCAAGGTAGTACACCACCTCAACGCCGTTGTCTCTCAGAAGCTGCGCAAATCTGTCGTGCTCCTGCTGCGCCACCTTGAGATAGGGTATATCGTCAAACAGCAATCTCTCAAAATTGTCGGGAACAAGTCCCTCAACCTCATCTCCCAGTCTGTGCAGCAGCACCTTGTTAAGCTTTCCTATCTCCGAAAAATTGTGAATTCCCGGCTTCATTATGTTCTCCTCTCCCTTGTCAGCTACGCTATTGTCGCAACTATAACCGCCTTGATTGTATGCATTCTGTTTTCGGCCTCGTCAAACACCTTGGACTGTCTTGACATAAATACCTCGTCAGTCACCTCTCTGATATCATATCCCAGCTCCATCTGCTCTTTTGCCATGGTTGTCTCAAAGTTATGGAAAGATGGCAGGCAGTGCAGGAATATGGCGTCAGGGTTTTCGGTCCTGTCCATCATTTCTCCTGTAACCTTGTAAGGCGTAAGAAGCTTTACTCTCTCAGGTATCTGATCCTCTTCACCCATTGAAGCCCATATATCCGTATAAATTACGTCTGCTCCTTTGAGGCAGGCTTCATCTGTGCTCACCTCGATAACCGCGCCTGTGGTTTCGGCAACGGCGCGCGCTCTTGCAAGCACATCACTGTCAACCTGATCAGCCAGCTCCTTAGGACCATATGCCACAAAGTGCATACCCATTTTGGCGCAGCCGTACATCCACGCATAAGCCATATTGTTTCTGACATCGCCTACAAATACAACCTTGACCTTGGAAAGAGGCTTTGCAATGTGCTCCTCTATTGTAAGCATATCCGCAAGTATCTGTGTAGGGTGGTCAACATCTGTAAGGCCGTTCCATACAGGCACTCCCGCATTTGCGGCAAGCTCCTCTACAACCTCCTGGCTGAAGCCTCTGTATTCGATACCGTCATAAAATCTGCCCAGTACCTTTGCTGTATCAGCAATAGACTCTTTTTTGCCCATCTGCGAGGATTTTGAGTCAAGAAATGTCACATGAGCGCCCTCGTCAAGGCAGGCAACCTCAAATGAGCATCTTGTTCTTGTGGAGGTTTTTTCAAACAGCAGAACTATATTCTTGCCCTTTAATACTTCGTTTCTTATTCCTGCTCTCTTTTTTGATTTAAGGTCGTGAGCAAGATCCAGCATATATCTGATTTCCTCCGGTGTAAAATCCATTAGTGTTAAAAAGTTTCTTCCCTTTAAATTTACTGCCATAGCTTTTCTCCTTTGCTTTTATTTCTCTTGTTTCCTGCCCGGCTTCTGACCGTGGAACTGATAGTAGCACACTTCCAGTCTGCCGTTATACAGCTTGCGTCTTCTGTCCGCAGGCCTGCCGAAAATTTTGTTTTCGACCTCTTTATCTGTTGTAACCATAAACAGCGACCATGTGGGATTTTTTCTGTAAAATTCATTGTATGCACTGTAAATGGCTTCTATCTGTTTTTTCTCACCTATACGCTCTCCATACGGCGGATTGGTTATGACTATGCCGCCCTCTTCCTCTGCCGTAAGCCTTGCCATATCCATCTTTTTAAATTCTACGCAGTCGTCCACTCCCGCCTCTGCGGCGTTTTCAATGGCAGCCTCAACAGCCCTCCCGCTTATATCCGAAGCCTCTATTCTGATGTCCGCATCATAATCTATGGCCTCAAAAGCCGCCTTTCGTTCTTCTTTCCAGATTTCGGGCGGGATAATGTCCCATTCCTGTGATGCAAATTTACGGTTGAGTCCCGGCGCTATGTTCCTGCCTATCATTGCAGCCTCAATAGGTATGGTGCCCGAACCGCAGCACGGATCCACCAGCAGCCTGCCCGCTTTCCAAAACGACAGCTGCACCATAGCCGCGGCAAGAGTTTCTTTAATCGGAGCCGCAACATCACAGACTCTGTAGCCTCTCTTGTGAAGTCCTGTCCCTGAAGTGTCTATTGTAAGAGTCACTCTGTCCTTTAGTATTGTGACTTTAACTGTGTACTCCGCTCCCGTTTCTTCAAACCGGTCAATGCAGTAAAATGAGCCCAGCCTTTCGACTATGGCCTTTTTGACTATGCTCTGGCACGCAGGCACGCTGTGAAGCTTGGATTTGACAGAGGTTCCTGTGACTGTGAATTTGCCGTCTGCAGGAATTATATCCTCCCATGCAATAGCCTTGGTCTGCTGAAACAGGTCCTCAAATTCCAGAGCCTTGAATTCTCCCATTTTGAGAAGAACTCTGTCGGCGCTGCGAAGCCACAGGTTTGACCTGGCTATTGCGCGCTCATCTCCCATATATGTTATCTTGGCGTCCTCCGACCTGATTATCTTGTAGCCAAGCGCCTCTATTTCACGCTTTACTACAGCCTCAAGTCCGAAAGTTGCCGTAGCTATAAGTTCTAATTTCATTTTTACTCCTGTTTTTTAAAAAAGCTCTCTTAACGAGAGCTTTTTTCTAGATATATGCTTTTCTCTTGTTCATTGCATTGTTTTCAAGCTTTTCGATTTCTTCTAAGGATTCGCCTGTTCCCTTTGCAACACATTCTTTAGGGTCCTCGGCAATTTTAACTTCAATGCCTATTGACTCCTGTATTCTCTTATCTATACCGTAAAGAAGCGCTCCGCCGCCTGTAATTGTAATACCGCTTGTGCTGATATCGGCAGCAAGCTCAGGAGGAGTCTGCTCAAGCACGATGTGAACAGCCTCTACTATAGCGTCAAGAGGCTCTTTGAGTGCGTTCATCATTTCCTCGGAGGTTATCTCTACGGTCTTAGGAAGACCTGTTACTCTGTCTCTGCCTCTGCACTCCATAGTAATGCTTTCTTCTCTCGGATAAGCCGTACCGATGTTCCTTTTGAGTTCCTCAGCTGTACGCTCACCTATATATAGATTGTGCTCCTTGGCCATATATCTTACAATATGATCGTCGAATTTATCTCCGGCCATCTTGATTGACTCGCTGGCAACGATACCGCCAAGTGAGATAACGGCAATGTCTGTAGTACCGCCGCCTATATCTATAACCATAGTTCCGTCAGGCTTGGAAATATCAATACCTGCGCCTATAGCAGCAGCAACCGGCTCTTCCATCAGATATACTGTCTTGCCGCCTGCCTGTGTGGCTGCTTCTCTTACTGCTCTCTTCTCAACCTCGGTAACACCGCTAGGCACGCATACCATGATTTTAGGTCTGAAAAATCTGCCTGTGCCGCAGCTCTTTCTGATGAAGTATTTGAGCATTCTCTCAGTAACGTCATAGTCTGAGATAACGCCGTCTCTGAGAGGTCTTACCGCAATGATGTTGGCAGGAGTTCTTCCCAGCATCAGTCTGGCTTCTTCGCCTACCGCAAGTATCTCATCTGTATCTCTGTTGATTGCAACTACTGAGGGCTCGTTTAAAACAATCCCCTTACCCTTTATATACACCAGGACGTTCGCGGTCCCAAGGTCTATGCCAACTTCTTCTGTAAATGCCATATTAATCTCTCCTTCTACAAAATTTTTTCGATTTATTTAAAGCCCTGTAAACGGTCATTTATTCTAATATTGTTCTTCATAATTTATGATTTACAGTTACCCTTAATATTATATATAAAAAGTACAGTTATTTCAAACTAATTTTCAATTATCACATACTTTTCATTCAATTTACATTTAAGGCACTAAAAAAACAGGTTATGAGCCTGCCTTATTCTGCTATTTTCATAGTCGCCGATACTTTGGCGCCAAACTGTATTCCTAAGGTTCCTGCAGTTATGCTTCCTGAAAGAACAGCCTGCGGTCCTGTCTCAGCAGCTTCCTCAGCCTCAACCTCTCCGTTTACCTCACCGTATATAGATATACTCCTGCATTTGATTTTGCCCTCAACTTTAATACCGTTTTCGACAGCAACGTGTCCTGTCGCCGTTATCTCTGTGTTTACAAGATTTCCCTGCTGAAGCATGAGATTGTTGCAGCTGATATTGCCCGAAACACTGCCTAATACAACCACATTGCCCTTGGCTGTAATATTGCCTCTGACACTGCCTTCAATTACAATATGTCCGTCAGTCTTTATATTGCCTGTGACCTTGGTTTCCTTTGCGATTACTCCGAATTCGTCTTTAATCCCCTATACTGTCTCTGCAGTATTTACTGCGGCTTCTTCAGTTACTGCCGTAGTTTTTTCTTTTTCCATTAGAACCTGCTCCTCTATGTAAAATATGTTTGACCTGCTTATAACTGTATGTCTGATATATTGCAACTCGCATATGCCACCTGTTTACCGCCCTGTGACACTCTGTATGTAAAATTGGTATGAATTACAATATACTTCTATATTCTATCATTTTTTAATCACAATGCACTATATTCCGGAAATAATATTATCAAAAATATATACATATTATTTTTCATCTCCGGCAGTCTGACGGCGTCCGCGTCAAATTCATTTGACCTCAAGGTTAAAAACAGTTAATATATGAAATATAAAGGAAGGTTAAACTTATGTCTGTAAAAAACAACGTATTAAAGCTGCTTGAAGAAAACAGAGGCAGTTTTCTGTCAGGCGAAAAAATGGCCGACTCTCTGAAAGTTTCGAGAACAGCGGTATGAAAGGCAATGCGCGCGCTTCAAAACGAGGGCTACAGCATTGACGCCGTTACCAACAAGGGGTATATGCTCCGCGAGGACAACAGTATGCTTTCAAAGGAGGGCATCGGGCTGTATCTCAAAAGCGGCGCTCCGCTTCATTTTTTTCACAAACTGTATGTCCCTAAATATATTTCTGATATCGGAAGAAAACATATACTCGCAAGGGAACTTGTCAATCTGATGCTGGAATTTGATCCTGAACTCGAAGTTGCATATATGCTGAAAGAAGATTATCTTGATATCAACAGGGATTCTACAGAAGATGACATAGAGGGCAGACTTGACCACTATATCAAAGATTTAAAGACTTTTAGTGTTCCGGAATTCAAGACTGTTGCAGGCAGTCTTTCAAAATGGCATAACGAGATAATAAACAGTTTTGACAGAGTAGACGGAAGACGAATATCCAATGGTCCTATAGAGTCTATCAATTCCCGTATAGGGTTGCTGAAAGCATCCGCTGCGGGATACAGAAACTTTGACAGGTTCAGAAGAAGAGTTCTGTATTCACTAAACAAAAATTCATCCATAAAGTTTTAAATAAACCCTTAAATTTTTAAGTACAGGTTATATATTTTCGCAATAAAAAACAGAGTATGTAAAACTAGAACGAATTCTGTACATACTCTGTTATTTTTGCTAAAACCACAATACTTACACAATTTCCCCAGACCGGCATACTTTGGCGGTCTTGTTGTGATGCCTGTTTTTCAACCTGTATAAAATTTTCAATGTTCATCAAAATATGCTTGACTTTTTATTTGCAAGCTGTAAAGTTAGACCACCACTAACGTCCAACCACTAAAAGCGTTATAGCGCCCTTTTGTACACCCCATTTTCATCTTACATATAAAAATTTGTTAAAGCCTATTTTTTTCATGCATAACATTTATGCGAAGAACTTCTTAATATATTTACCCAGTTCATCCGGAACCAGCGACATCAGATCATGTTCCTGATTTTCAAAGAAAACAAATTTTGCTTTAGGCAAAAGTTTCTGCACTTCTTTTTGGTACTTTGCTGTAAAAATAGGATCTGCCGTTCCCCAAAATGCTATGGTCGGAGCAGATATATACTGCAGGAAAGGAGTATTGTCCAAAAGCTCCATGCCCCACCATGCTGCTTTCCAGCAATAGTCAGGCCATTTCTTCAGTTCAGCGTAATGCGGCTTATAGAAATCTTTATCCGCAATATACTTTGCCTCAGAGTACCAATCCTCAAGAGCGGGAGTGTTCTGGCTGTATTCTGTAAACATCTCATCAAGCTCTCTTAATTTTTTAGGAGAATGATGGAATCTTGCTCCTGTCGATACTAAAGCAAGTTTAATTACTCTATCAGGTATCGTAAAGGCAATTGTCTGGGAAATCATCCCACCCATCGACTGACCCACCAGATAAAACCTGTCTATGCCCATTTGATCAATAAAATCAGTAATGTCCTCGGCGTGCTGCAAAATAGTATAAGCAAATCTTTTCGGCTTATCAGAAAGCCCATGGCCTCTCAAGTCAACAGCGTATATATGATAGTCCTCGGCTAATTCAATAGCTGCGAGTCTTCCCAGTCTTGCAGTATCTGAGAATCCATGCACCATAATAAGCGGTGGTTTTTCAGTGTCCCCAAATTCCATGTAGGCCATACGGATTCCGGTATTAAGCTCAATAAATTTATAGTTGTCCGCCCATTCGGCAGAGCCAGGTACAGGTATAAATGACATTAAATCGCCTCCTCACTATTACTCAGTGTATTTTCTTTTAGCGGGTTTTTAATAAAGAATATTATTGCAATTATTATATGTATAACAATTATAGAAACAAATACGCCTTTATAAAGCTCTCCGAAAACAGCAGTAACGACAGATGTCCATGGTGATGCAAGGAAACAGCCGAGATAAGTTCCAACGCATATCATAGTCGTTGAAAAAGCAACAGACGCCTCGTTACTTTTAAGTGCTGTAAGTTCAATACATATAGTCATTATCGACCAGAATGAAAAGCCGCAAAGAAATCCGCCGATTCCCATCAGAGCATATACTCCTGTGAAGTATACAAGCGCCGCCCCAAGCGCTATGCACAGGCATACAATGCACAGAAACGCTTTCTTGAAAACCTTGCGCATTTTTTCAAAAACAAACCCTGCAACAGCTCCTCCGAAAATGTAGCAGCATAAAATCACACTTGTAAGAAATACTGTCCCTCCCTGAACATCTATTACGAAAGGTGACATTACAATAAAAAAGCAGTTAAGGGCAGTGGCTACAACAACCATAACTATAAAATATCCAATTGCCGCAGGGCTCATGGTTTTTTTGCCCTTTGCTTCAGCTTCAGAAACAGACCTTGAAACGTATGAAAATCTCAACTGATCAGGCTCTTTAACAAAGAAAGCAAAAATAAGCGGTATTACAGCGAGAACATAGCTGTAAGCCGCAAATGACCAGTGATGCCCTCCAAGGTACCCTGCCAGAAGCAGCAGAATTATTGAACCGCAGTTCATTGCAGATGTATGCCATCCCAGATATTTCTGGCGTGCTGTTCCATCAAAAATTTCGGTTACATAAGCATTTAAAACGGCAAGAAGTCCGAGGCCAATTCCAAAGATAAGTCTTGCTGTAAGTATAAGTGCAAAACTCTCATACCATATTCCCGGCAGCATTCCGCCGATGAGGATACATATGCATCCGAGTACAATTGTTGTTTTATATTTTAATTGTTTTCCAACAAAAAATCCTGCAATAAGAGCTGCAATAATATAAGTAACATTAGGTATTGTTCCAACCAGTGTAATAAGACTGTAACTCAAATTCGGGAACTCATTAGAAATGTTCTCCAGTACAGGATTCATTCCGTTAATTGAATCTCCCAGCGAAGATGTCAGTATTATTATAAGGACAGTCATAGTGATACTTTGCATTTTTTTGGTCATAAAGTTCTCCTCCTTAGCAATTAATATTTGTCTGTTTTTGACCGCATTTGTAGAACAAACTCTTCAGTTTGTAGAAAAAACAATACACCTCCCCCCCCCAAAACCTTGGTTGCTAAATAATAAACGCAAGATTCATGCCAACTAAAAAAATAATTAAAATCACATCGCTGCAGGATAGGACACCAAGTTATTAACTACTTGTATTTTACCTTTATTTTTGCTATTTGTCTTCTATAAGTTCTGCAGTTGTTTTAACAACAAAATTGTCTGTATCAAGGCTCAAAACAACTTCTCTTAATCACTGTTTTGTGGTATAATTATATTCAGATAAAACAGACTTTTTTAATTTTCGACAAAACAGGAAAGGCAGTAAAAATGGTAATGAATAACGAAATTTTAACTGTTGAAGATTGCAGATACTTAAATGATATAACCGCTGTACTTTACTCTGAAGTCATACACTCAGACAATGGTGAAACAGCACTTAAAAATTTCCTGGAATCTCTAAAAAAACTGGTCCCTTTTGAAAAAGGCGAAATATATTTCTGCAACTTTCACAACGACAGTGTTTCTTATGAAGATTTTATCTTTTGCGGATGGACAAAAGAAGAACTTGAGCGTTATCACAATGAAGATGTATATAAAATGGACGAAGTTCTGCCTATGGTCTCAAACAGCAGTCCTATCATCTTCCGTTCCTCCGATGTTTTTATTCAAAGCGAACGCGAAAAAACAAAATACTATAATGACGTTGTAAGACCCCTGGGAATGGACTACTCAATAGAGGGAAACATTTCTTATGAAGAAGGTCAGCTCAGCGCTATCAGTATTCACAGATCTGAACGCAACAGCGATTTTACCCCAAAAGCTTTGGAGGTAATCAAGTACATCAGGCCTCACCTTATAAATATTTCCAAAATATATAACAACCTCAAGAAAAACAGCAATATTATAAATACAAACCCTATTCCTTTTGACCACATGAGTAACAATGGCGGTTTTTGCATATTTGACAAAGATATGAAACTCATACGTTCCAGCATCACTCACCTTGAAGAAATATGCGGCTATGAAAAAGAAAAAATTATTGACATAATAACCAAAGCTCTTTCTCTTGCAGCAAACAGATTGGAGGATTATCCTAATATTACACAGGATCTTTGCATCGGAAATCATAAGTTTATGGCTGACATCAAAAAAAGCAGTGATGGATACTATGTCGTTATATATGATTTTTCGCTTACTATCACGAATCTCCTGGCAGAAGTAAAAAATAAATACAATCTTTCTCCTAGGGAATATGATGTGTTTTTATGCATAACAGAAGGGTTGGACACTGCTGAAATAGCTGACAAACTTTTTATCAGTGCCACAACTGCAAAAAAACACCTGATCAACCTTTACAAAAAACTGAATATAAAGGGCAGGCATCAGGTATTAAGTATAATATTAAATAACGACCGTCAATCGGAGGAACTATAATGTACAGAAACGATTTTGAAGAAATGCTGTATAAGCAGAATGTTTTTGATGCTAATATTCTGTCAGAGTATATGTATAATTCACATGATGGTGTATTCATTGTTGACGGCAATGGGAAGCTGCTCGTAGCAAACCCTGCAGTTGCAAAAATGATAGGAGTTCCATTTAACAGTCTTGTAGGTAATATGATTTCAGATCTTGTAGCCAGCGGGGCATATACTGGTTCACCCAGCATCGAAGCTGTCAAAAGCAAAAAAACATATACAGGACTGGTTAAAACACGTACCGGCGTAGAAATAATGTCAACCAGTAAACCAATATACGATGAAAACGGTAATATCCGATATGTTATTACAAACTGTCGGCCACTTTCCGTTATTAAAAAATTCTTCGACAAATTCATGAAGCACGAAGAGGGTTTTTCGGATATTCACTATGATTTTGAAAATATGCCTACAAAGCACATTTACTCAAGCCCTGCCATGAAAGAAGTCCTTAAGCGATGCTATTATGCGGCTCAAACCGATTGCGCCATCATGCTGCTTGGAGAAACCGGCACCGGCAAAGGCGTCATGTCCAAATATATTCATGAAAACAGCAAAAGAGCAAAAGAAAAATTTATCGAACTGAATTGCGCGGCCCTACCGGAAAATCTCTTAGAATCGGAGCTTTTTGGCTACGAAAAAGGAGCCTTTACCGGCGCCAGCAACGAAGGAAAAAAAGGACTGCTTGAAATCGCCCACAACGGAACCGTATTTCTTGACGAAATCGGAGAAATGCCTCTTCAGCTGCAGGCAAAATTACTAAAAGTACTGGACTCAGGATACTTGCTGCGTGTAGGCGGCACGGTATACCGCAAGATTAATGTCCGGATTATTTCAGCGACCCATAGGAATCTGCATGAAATGATGAGGGAAGGACTTTTTAGAGAAGATCTTTTTTATCGTCTTAATGTGGTTTCTGTTAAAATTCCTCCTCTCAGAGAGCGAGGAGAGGAAATAATTGATATAATCAGCCACATATCAGCCAAAGCCAACAAAACATACTCCTGCAGCAAAACTTTCAGCAATGACGCTGTTCAGCTGCTCTTGGAGTACAGCTGGCCGGGCAACATTCGCCAGTTAGAAAATTTTATTCAGAAGGCTTTTATTCTTTCCATGGAAGATGATTATCTTGAGGCCCCTTTTATAAAATCACTTTTAAGTGAAGAAATTTCATATAATCGAAACACCGATTCAACAGTATGCAGCAGTGCTGAAAATAAACTTCCGGCAAATGCAGAGCCTTCTTTTAATGCTGATTCCGCATCCTTTGAATCACTGAAAGATTATATGCTGCGTGTGGAAAACGAATATATAAAAAACTGCATAGACAGCTGCGGAGGCTCAATAAGCAAGGCGGCTGAAAAGCTTGGCATCCACAGAACTGCTATATATAAAAAAATGAAACCCGAAAGAGAATAATGGAGCATATTACTTAATACATGTTGTAAAGACACACAGATAATCCGTTTAGGCTGACTTTGTTCAGCTTAAGCGGGTTTCTGCTTTCAAAGAACACGCATTTTAAAACGGCACACCTCAAATTTCCGAGATGTGCCGCTCAATTATTTTACTCTATAAATCCATCCTGAGTTATTCGGCCTTTTCCTCAATGTTATTCAGGAAAGTCACCGGATACTTTTTCAAAATCCAGCATTTCATAAGAATTAAATAAACAATACCTGTTATAAAATAAGTAGGCAACGCTGCGCAAGTATACGGAAACAACCCAGTCAGACTTGTATAAGTAAGTGGATTTAATATGAGAAGATATACCACCAATCCGCACGCCATAGCTATAAATCCTGCTGGGTTTATACCTTTATAATATTTAAAGCCGTTTTTGCGATCATAAAACTCACGAATACTCACGCGACCTTTACTAACAAATAAGGTTTCCGTTGTCATAATACCTGCAAATACCGAAGTAAGTAAGCCTACTATTGCGTAGATATTGCTGATTCTATAATAAACTTCAGGATTTAACAGGATTATTGTAGGTATTCCAACCAGGGCAATAGCAAGCCCCCATTTTACCTTAGGCCATCTTGAAGTAATAGCTATTGCTCCAGGATATGTATTAATTGCAATAGATGAAATATTGGCAACAGCCATAAATATCAGCCCCATAATAGCAAGTGCAAACATCCCGCTCTTTTCACTTGCCTCCAATATCCAGTCTGACGGGTCATATGCACCTGTTGCAAGGGCAACCACCGCACCAAACATAATAGCGCAGCATGATATTATTCCCCAGCCCCAAATGCAGCCATGGTAAGCCTGTCCTTCCGACTTACCCATTCTTGTGAACATTCCAAACATAAATGCCCATGAGAAACCCAATCCAAAATTGGTTTCAAGTGCAGCGGCATTATTCCATCTCTTAGTTAAGCCTTCATTTCCTTCTATAATAATTCTTCCTCTAGGTTCTGCATTTGCAATATAATCAAACCCGTACTCCCCTATAATATAATAGCATAACCAAACAATGATACCTACCATAAGCACTGCTGATATCCTTGAAAACCACATCATTGTATCAGGGCCACTATATGCAATATAGATTCCAATTGCCAGTGCCATCAGAGACCAAATCGCAACCCCCGGAGTCTCTGTACACAGGAACTCAGGGAACCCCAGCCTTGCACTGAATTTAATCGCTAACTGTCCGAATAAAAGCATCGGCATTGAAGCACTTACTGCCAACTGTGTAACGAACATAACAATAATTACTACAGGTCCCTTTGCTCCAAAAGCGCCTTGAGAAGCTGTAAGTGAATCCACTCCAAATCTTGCCGAATAGAATCCTGCAAAAGCAATTAAAAATAAAGGAACACAATTACCTACTAAAATTGACGGAATTGCTTCCGATAGCGGCACATAATAGCCTGTTTGTGCTCCAGCCAAAAAATACCACGCAGCAATACCAAAGCACACCTGCACTGCAACCTGATCAATAAATCCGTAAGATCTTTCATTTTGCTTTGCAGGCAATAATGTAAAGTTGGCTTCCGTACGAGCTTTGTCTTTACCTTTTTTACCCATTTTACATTCCTCCTGTTTACTAACCTACGGCTATAAGCCACCATATCACGAATATAATATCCAATCCTGCCATGACCAAAACATCCCAGGTAGCAATTCTTTTAACCCATCCATTACCACCGTGCAATGCATCCCATTCATGTTCTTCTTCGAATTCTTCAATCCGAGCTTCAAGTTCTTGCTTCAACTCGGGTGTAATGCCTTTAATATTTACTTGAAACTTTCTGTGAGCCGTATCAATCTGTTCTTGAGTTACGCTCATCTTGCCTTTATAGATTTCTGACATACAATTTCTCCTTTCCGGTTCCATTACAATAACTTACAATGCAAATTACAAAAAACAAATATTAAGATACCCCCCCCTATCGGCGCCGCAATAGGAAGAGGGCAGTTTTTTACGAATTATCAAATAATTATCAGTCACTTGCTTTAAGTTGTTGTAGCTTTTATTCGTCGTATTCTTAATTTTTCGACATTTGTTTATTTCTATCTACATCACTATGTACATTTTACTTCTAATAATCATTGAAATTTCAACATTATTTGTTTTGTATAACAACTTGCATTTAATCCACATTATTAAAATAAAGCAAATTTCATGCCACCCTCCTGCCATTCACATATCATTGCATTTTAAAACGGCACACCTCAAATTTCCGAGATGTGCCGCTCAATTATTTTACTCTATAAAACAGATCTTTACTTCAAGGTTTAACCACCATAACTTACAAAATATTTTTTATGTGTTCAATCGCATTTTTTACATACGACATTGCCTGAGGATTTTCACAAAGATCTTTGCCCTTTACCATATCATTACCTTTAACGGTAATGCATGAGCTCAGTAAAAATCTCATATTAACAAGTATGCTTCCTTCTTCATCCATATAAAGAAATGTAGCACCATTGCCATACAGATCAGTCTTTCGGACTGTAAAATCATCGTTTATTACTTTGCCCGAATCAACTGCCATCCCTCTGCATGTTCTTTCAAAAATTTCTTCAAACCGCAAATCATTTCTCTGCTGTTTTTTGCCTTCTTCATATACCGAATTTACTAACCATGAAAACCTTGATAAAATCTGAATAGAGCTCTCCATATCAATTCCTCTCAATCGCACATTAGATCCACTTGTCAACTTCAGTTAATACCTTATCCATAATCTTCATGTTTTCAACGATTTCTTCTTCAGTGATGATTAGTGGAGGAG
>OLOV01000081.1_pt1 | contig 72758 bp, 60 predicted proteins | sample 1672931 | NCBI WGS metagenome assembly OLOV01 (sample SAMEA3136738, study PRJEB25190) | human gut metagenome | biome: human gut; feature: human-associated habitat; material: faeces | place: Austria | collected 2013 | reverse complement strand
TTTTTTCTCGTTTGGACGGCTTTTTGCGTAATGTGATAGATCAAATGATATTTGGGGGGTGTAGACTCCGAAAAGCCGTGTATTTACAGTGTTCCTAATAGGAAGTAATCATAATATTGAGGGCTGAAAACACCGATAGGGAGAAACCTATACCTACCTAACATCTATGGATAGACGATTTATATAACATAAAGCAATTCTATGACATAATCAACCTTAGGCCCGTCATGAACATACCGCAAAAGCACGAGATAGCCATGATGCTCATCAGGCGCGTGGAGATTCAGCAGGATACGACGAGGATATATTGGAAGTATGATCTATAATTAGTACTTATATATGCCGAATTATAAGGGTTCAGAATGTAAACAAGGCATTATTCCGCCATTCTGTACCCGACTCCAATTTCAGTCAATATGTAGCGTGGCTTCATGCTGTCCGGTTCGAGTTTTTTGCGAATGTGAGACATATTTACGCGCAATATACGATTGTTCTCCGAGTCTGCATACGGGCCCCATATATTGCTCATAATGTAATCATAAGTCAATACCTTACCCGGATTGCGGGCAAGAAGCTCAACTATACGATATTCGACCTGTGTTAGGCGTATTGTTTCGTTATTAACATTTACTATGCGCTTATTGAAATCTATATTAAAATCTCCTACGCAATAAGTATCGTCGTTTGCCGAGCCTGAAGAATTGCGCCTAAGTACAGCGCGTATGCGAGCCAGCAGCTCAGGTGCTGAAAAAGGCTTGGTTATATAATCGTCTGCACCATTGTCGAGGGCAAGAATTCTATCACGCTCAGTGCTGCGTGCACTGACCACTATAACAGGCATAGCGCTCCATTGCCTAAGTTCTTTGAGCAGTTTTACGCCGTCCATATCAGGCAATCCAAGATCAAGCAGCACCATATCCGGCATATGCGATGATATGGCAGAGCGTGCCTGTGCGCCGGTTATAGCTGATATTGTCCTATACCCGCCTGCTGCAAGCGCCGTCTCAAGAACTTTCTTTATGTAGCTTTCGTCTTCCACTATCAATATGCTCGATTTAATATTGCTCATTGTTGTTCTCCTTTGGCAGATGTATCATAAATACTGCTCCGCCGGATTCGGCATTGTGTCCTTCTATCATTCCGCCGTGCGCTGCGACTATACTCTTGCATATACTTAGTCCTAGCCCCATGCCGTGTGTGGAATCGCCGCTGCGGCAGGCTGACGGTTCAAACAAAGTGCTAAGCGTTTCTTGCTTCATGCCATGGCCATGATCCCTTACACTGAAAATAACATATTTATCGTTATCTGCAGCGCTTAACTCTATCCCCGATGAATTACCAGAGTATTTTACAGCATTTTCTATAAGGTTCATAAGCACCTGTACTATAAGCACCGGGTCTACAGGAATCATTATAAAATCGTCCGGCTGCTTCACTATAAATTCGGCCTGTGGGAAGCGGCTTGCCGCCTTATCTAAAACCGTGGATAGTATTTCCTCTATAGGCTCCGGGCTCTTGTTCAGTTTGGGACCATTTGAGCCTACGCGCGTTACGGAGAGAAGATTTTCAACCGTGCGCATCAGCCACTCAGCTTCTCCGTTTATGCTTTCAACCAATTCCTGGCGTGATCTTATGTCAAGAACAATGTCGTTTGAACCGTTCAGCATTGAGCATGCGCCAATTATGCCTGTAAGAGGAGTTCTAAAATCGTGTGATATCGAACGCAGAAAGTCCGAACGCATATGCTCAAGCTCTTTTTCCATAAGTATTTGTTGTTCACGCTTAAGCATGGTTATCTTATCCAGCACAATACCTGCGCGTACAAGTAAAAGCTCTGTCGTCTGCATTTGATATTCAGTTGTAATAGGTTCGTCGGAGTTTAGCAGCATTCCCGCTACTGCGAGGAGCTTGCCGTTGGCAGACACAGGGAAGCACACAAGTGGGTTTTCACCAAAGTATACCGTGCCGAAGCCGGTGCGGCAATTATTCTTCACGCAGGCATTTACCGCGTCATCGCATGGATATAACAAAAGCCCCTTTGGATAGCTTGCAGCCCTATTTGTTGCTCCTTTTTTGTCACGGATAAAAAGCACGGCGGAGCATCCAGTGATGCTGAAAATGCTTCGCACCGTAAGCTCATGTAATTCTTCCTCAGAAGCTGCCGTAAGTAAAGCCGTACTTAGCTGCGACAATGAACGTTCACGCGCGCTTTGTTCCTGATAAGAGTCGCGCTGCTTACGTATATGCCAATACCAGCGATTTGTAATCAAAGCCGCAGCGATGGATACAGCGCCAGTATATATGATAAATGCAATAGGCTGAATAGGCGAGTTATCTGTATTGAAAGTCTGCTCAAGAAGAATCAGCGTTATAACGGCGGCAGATACCGTAACCGCACCCCAAGCTGCATTTGGTGCAAATATGGAAATCGATAACGCAGCAAGGGTACACAGCGGCAAAGCATAAAACGTGTTTTGAAACGTCAGACGGGAGAATATAAAGGAGAGCACGCTAAAAACTATACAGAGCAAGATGCGCTGCAGGTTTTTATATATGCCGGATGAGGTCTTGTAAAGTCCGCTTTTCATGCGGTATATTCCTCCATAATAACTCCCTACTATTATACACTGCCTGCGCAATCGTGAAAATGCATAGACGTGCTAAAATACTGCTAAAAACTTTGCTATTTTATTGATTCATGGAGAATTGAAATATAGAATATCCCTAACAAGCAACGGGTGATCCTCTGAAAAGCGTATACAGCCAACAAAAAGCAACACTTAACCACATAACAAAGAGGATTATCTAAAAAACAAGGAGGAAAACAAATGAAACGTATTGCAGCATTAGTACTGGTACTGGCATTGATGTTCTCGTTCACAGCATGCCAAAATGGCGATAAGAATGTAAATGCGAACCAAACCGCAGGACCCGTCGCTACAAAAACACCCGAAGAGATAAGTAATGCGGCGCAGGAAATAACCGATGCAAAGGAATACAAGTCCGTATATAGGACATCATTCAACAAATCCTATGCATCATTCAACTATTTTTCCACTGCGTATTCCACAGTCCGTTCGATAGTTACCAACTGCATAGACGGCCTTGTGGAACCGGACATATACGGCGTATATGTGCCCTCGCTCGCCGAAAGCTGGACCGCCAATGATGACGAAACCGTATGGACATTCAAAATACGTCAAGGTATTAAATGGGTGGATCATACCGGCGCCGATACAGGCATGGAAGTTACGGCACAGGACTTTGTTGACGGCATACGCTATATAGGGGATCCTCTGAACGATGCTTACTCTTTGCGCGTTGTAAGAAACCTGATAGAAGGCCTTTATGACTATTATTGGACGCTTGATGACATAGATAGCGGTGAAGTGGCCGACAAGACACGCGAAGAAGTGCTTGCAAGCTTTGACAATACGGTAGGCGTGAAAGCAATAGATGAATATACCGTTGAATACACACTTACTTCAAGCGCGCCTTACTTCCTTTCATTGATAGAAAGCAGCATGCTTCTGTTGCCGATAGAGTATGATTATGCCATTGAACTTGGCGAAGATTTCGGCGTAGATAATGAGCATATGCTTTACTGCGGCGCATATTACATTTCTGCATTTGAGCGCGATAAGGCTATAACGCTTACCAAGAATCCGCTTTATTGGGACAAGAATAATGTGACGGTTGAAACAGTTGAATATCAAATGATCCCGGAAGGTACTACTTCGCTTGAAATGTTCAAGCGCGGTGAACTGGATGATGCAACCGTTGAGGCGGAAGAATACCTTTCAATGAAGGGCACAGAGTGGGAAGGTAAACTTATTCCGACCGAGCGTAGTTTGTCCACCAATTATTTGTGGCTTGACTTCTCAGGAGCCAATCCTGAATTCAATACGTTTGTTCAGAGTGAAAATTTCCGCAAGGCTTTGCAGTATTCTCTTAACCGCGAGGCAATAGCAAGCTTGCGCGATCCTGTAGATCCGCAGCGTGTACTCCGTGCAACGATTAATGCGGAAGGTGCGATATATGATGGCAATGGCGTGGATTATACGGACTATGCTCCGCTTAAGGCTGTAAAGGACACTGACTATAACAAACCAGAGCTTGCAAGACAGTATATGGAAGCCGCTGTTGCGGAACTCTGCGATGAAAACGGCAACATAAAAGGTATAGAAGCGGGGAAGGTTGATTACTTGCCCGTGGGGACGTTTGATGTCGATGCCAAACTGCCTGTAACCGTAATATACGTCGGTACTGACGATGAAAACGAGATAGTTATGGCGCAGCTTATGAAAACAATGGTAGAAGAAGCAATAGGCACAGACCTTATAGATTTTCAGATAGTGTGCTTTAGCGGCTGGACATACGGCACGGTAGCGGATCCCTACAACTACGATATCTACTTTGATTCCCTTTCCACCGGCTATGCCGATCCTTCCGGCATACTTACACGAATGACTACTGATGGCGCGGAAAATGTTGGCGGATACGATGTGCCTGAATACGATGCACTTATTGATCAGGCTCTGAATGCCGCAATGTTCGAAGAACGGCTTGAAAAATTTGCAGAGGCGGAGGCATACCTTTGCAACGGTGCATATGTAATACCATTCATATCCTCTCTGCGCGGATATTATATGACCAACTGTATGCCGTTCACCAGTCCTCTTACGCTATACGGCAACAGTAAATTCAAAGGCGCGCTGGTAATGGATAACCCCCTTACTTATAGTGAATATCAGACCCTTGATGCAGCATATGAAATAGCGCGCACAGATGCGCTGAAAAACGCTGACTAACACTGTGCTTTTCTCCTTAACACACAAAAACGGGGGCGCTGCACATATCCAGCGGCGCGCCCGTGCTTTAGGCAATGCTTTATCATCCCAAGGAGGGATACGCATATGACCAAATATATTTTAACGCGAACGCTACGGAGCCTGCTTACGGTAACTATTGTTTTTGTGACCGTATTTATGCTGCTTCGCCTTATGCCGTTGAGCGGATACTTCCCACAGGAGATACTGAAAGAAACAGATGAAGCTACACGAATGACATATTTAAGGAATCAAGGCTTGCTTGATCATCCGTTTGTGCAGCTTTGGCGTTTCGTAAAGAATCTTTTTCAAGGTGATCTTGGACGCAGTCTTACGGTTTATCCTAAAGTACCCATAATAACTTTGCTCAAAGAGAAAATACCCGTTACCGCCGCTTTTGGCTTTGCGAGCATGGTGATAGGCATAGTGCTTGGAATATCGCTTGGGCTTGTAATGGTACGGTTCAAAAATAACTGGGGCGATAGGCTTGGCACGTTTTTCATACTTATCGTGCGCGCCGTACCAAGTATAATATATTTGTTCTTTATTCAAGTATGGATATCCAAATGGTTTGATCTGCCGCTGGTTTTCTATAAAGATAGACCTGAGTCGTGGGTATTGCCGACAATATGCCTGTCTCTTGGCAGTATAGCTTACTACGCCCTGTGGTTAAGGCGGTTTATGGTAGATGAAGAAAACAAGGACTATGTTAAGTTCGCCATGGTAAAAGGATTACCCAAACGCGTGGTATGGAAAAAGCACGTTTTTAAGAACGCAGTAATACCGCTGGTAATATATCTTCCAAGCGATCTTCTCTTCATCATATCCGGCTCACTTGTAATAGAAAGCCTGTATGCCATTCCAGGTACGGGCGGACTGCTGACAACAGCTATAAAAAGCCAGGATAACAATTTGGTGCAGGTGATAGTGCTTATGTATGCGGTGCTATCTGTAATAGGAGTGTTCTTGGGCGATCTTCTTGTTGCGTTTGTTGACCCGCGCATAAAGCTTACGGAGGGCGAATGAAAATGGAAGTTAAAACAAATGAAGCCAAGCGGCCGGCGGCTGCACTGAATCCGCTAAAGTTTCGCGCTGCAATCTATAATAATATGGACAGTGAGGATATTGGCTTTTCTAATTATTCATACTGGAAAAGCACGTTGCGCACTTTTTTTAAGAATAAGGCTGTTGTTGCGCTAGTCGCGTTGGTAACCGGCATGATAGTTATGAGCTTTATGTATCCAATTTTTTCCACGGTTGACCCTAACAAGGTAAGTATGCTGCCGCTTGAATGGAATCTTAGGCCAAGCGCAGAGCATTGGTTTGGCACAGATACGCTGGGACGTGATATATGGGCGAGGGCATGGTACGGGTGCCGCAACTCTTTCCTGCTTGGATTCTGTATAGCATGTTCGGATGTTGGCTTCGGAATGATAGCAGGAGCACTCTGGGGATACAACAAAAAGATAGACCCGTTTATGATAGAACTCTATAATATAATGACGAATATACCTTCAACTGTTTATATGGTGCTGCTGGCTTACATAATGAACACAAGCTATATAACCCTGTTTGTATCCATGGCATCGCGCGGATGGATAGTAGAAGCGCGTTTTTTTCGCAACAGAATACTATCAATAAGGGATAGCGAGTACAATATCGCTTCACAATGTTTGGGCACACCTATGCGCCGTATAGCAACGAGGAATATAATCCCGCACATAGTAAGCCTTATTATAATGGAAGCGGCTTTGTGCATACCGTATTCGATAGGATCGGAAGTGTTTATGGGGTTTGTCGGCGTTGGCATGCCGGTGGATGCCATAACGCTTGGCAATATCGTTAACCAGGGGCGTGCATCGTTCACATTGCATCCATATCAAATGCTGCTGCCTACTGTAATATTGTGCACCATAACTGTTGCATTTTATGTTATAGGCAACAAATTTGCAGATGCGTCTGATCCGCGCAACCACGTTTAATGTAAGGAGGAACGGCAAATGAAAACTGCTTTGAATGGTCATACCACTCCGCTTATCCTCAGTGCTAAGAATGTGGAGGTTAAATTCAACTTAAGAGGAAAAACGCTGACTGCAGTGAGGGGGGCATCGCTTGATCTTTACAAGGGTGAAACGCTTGCGATAGTCGGCGAATCCGGCTGCGGCAAAAGCGTATTCACTAAGTCTTTCATAGGTATGCTGGATAAGAATGGTTATATAAGCGGCGGCAGCATAACCTATGACGGTGAGGACATGGCAAAATATACCGCGGAGCAGGAGTGGCTGAAGGTACGCGGTAAAAAAATCGCCATGGTGTTCCAGGATCCTATGACAAGCCTTAACCCGGTGCGTACAATAGGTGAGCAAATAACCGAAGTGATAACGTGGCATTTTGGCACGGAGCATGAGCAGGCCAAACGGGAAGCGATAGAATTGCTTAAACGTGTTGGCATAGCTGATGCCGAATATCGCTATAAGCAATATCCAAACGAGTTCTCAGGCGGCATGAGACAAAGGGTGGTAATAGCAACGGCCATAGCCTGTCGGCCTGAGATACTGATATGCGATGAGCCGACTACGGCGCTTGATGTGACTGTTCAGGCGCAGATAATACGTCTGATAAAAGAGCTTCAGAAGGAACTCGATATGACCGTTGTATATATTACGCATGACCTTGGTGTTGTGGCGAGCGTTGCGGACAGGGTGGGCGTAATGTATGCAGGGCAAATAATAGAGTATGGCACCGTACATGAGATATTCAAGCAGCCTGCGCATCCATATACGAAGGCTTTGCTCATGTCCCTTCCGCAGCTTGGGGTAAAAGGCAACGACCTGTATTCCATAAAGGGTGCGCCGCCTAACCTTTTCAAAAAGATAGAGGGGGATGCATTTGCACCGCGCAATCCTGAAGCAATGGAGATAGACTTTGAACAGGAGCCGCCACGCTTTGATATTACGCCTACACATTGGGCAAAAACATGGCTGTTGCATCCTTATGCGGAAATATACCGCAAAGAGCTCGATTCTGCAGAACATAAGCGTAAGATATCTGCAACAAAGCCAGAAAAGCCGTTTGGCTATAAAAATGCGGAAAAGCTCCTGCAAGTAAAGAATCTATCTGTAAATTTCAAGCTTGGCGGCAAAGAATTCAAGGCTGTGGATAGTGTTAGCTTTGATATATATAAGGGCGAAACACTCTCGCTCGTGGGCGAATCCGGATCAGGAAAAACAACCATCGGCCGCGCCATAATGCGCATATATAACTCAAATGTTTCCGGCTCAATAACCTACAAGGGCGAGAACATTGTAGAAAAGATGTCAAATAACGAAACTAAAAAGCTGCATATGGAAATGCAGATGATATTTCAAGACCCGATGGCCAGTTTAAACGAACGTGCCAAAGTGGACTACATAATATCAGAAGGTCTGTATAACTACCACCTTTTTGATAGCGAAGCCGATAGAATGCACAAGGTGGAGGAGATAATGCAGGAAGTTGGCCTTCCAAAGGAGTTTTCATCGCGCTTTCCACATGAGTTTTCAGGCGGTCAGCGCCAACGCATAGGTATAGCAAGGAGTCTTGTCATGAATCCGGAATTTGTTGTTGCAGATGAACCGATAAGCGCGTTGGACGTATCCATCAGAGCGCAGGTAATAAACCTTCTGAACAAGCTGAAACGTGAGCGAGGACTTACATATCTGTTTATAGCACACGATTTAAGCGTAGTCCGATTCATATCCGACAGGATAGCGGTTATAAACAAAGGCAGGATAGTTGAATTGGCTGAATGCGAAGAACTGTTTGCCAATCCTTTGCACCCGTATACAAAGGCGCTGCTAAGTGCTGTACCATATCCGGATCCGGATGTAGAAAGGAGCAAGAAACTGCTGACATACGACAGGGCAATGCACAACTACACGAAAGATAAGCCTTTATGGACAGAAATAAAGGAAGGCCATTTCGTATTGGCAAACCAAGCTGAGATTTCCATATACAGAACGGAAATGGAGAAATAAATGGATGCACAGCAGCTTAAAAGATACATACGTCTTATATATACAAAAGCATTCCGGTACTTGGGTGCGGTGCTTGTTCTGTGTGCACTTATAGGCGGCATATATGGCAATAGGCTGCACTTCGTGTTTGCATCATGCGCAGCGGGTTCAGGATTCCTATGCTGGGGCTGGTTCACGCATCTTAAACGTACCGGATTCAAACTTGTTGGATTTGGCGAAAAAACGGCAGAGCAGGCAAAAACACCGTATATTTGGCGGCTAGATAAACAAAAACGACTGCATAAGCCGTCATTTATGATGACAAATGCTGACTTTGATGATGACCTCGTAAATGCTACGGCATGCAACGAGAATGAGTTCAGCAAAGAAAATATAATCGCATCGCGTATGTATGCGCGTGCGGCATGCGGAGTGATGCTGATTGTTATATCGTTTATAGTTAATATTTAAACTTTTGTGGAGGACGGAAATTGAGAATACAAAGCGGTATACTGCTCACCATGGGTGGGGAGCGATATGAAAACGGCTATGTAGACGCGGAAAACGGGAAAATAACAGCATTCGGCTCAATGAACGATGCTCCTGTATATAGTGGTGAAACCTATGATGCTGAGGGCGGCTACATACTGCCCGGGCTTATAGATGCGCATACGCATATAGGCATATCAGAGGAAGGATTGAGGTGGGAAGGAGAGGATTGCAACGAAGCAACAGACCCAGTTACACCTGATATGCGCGCTGTTGACGGCATAAATCCTTTTGATACGGCAATACCCAAAGCACGGAGGGCAGGCATTACGACGGTCGCGGTATCTCCCGGAAGTACAAATGTCATAGGCGGACAAATTGCAGCCATAAAGCTGATTGGCAAAAACGTAGATAATATGGTTATAAAAGCCCCATGTGCAATAAAGTTTGCCTTAGGCGAAAACCCTAAGCGCACTTATGGTGATAATAAAGGCCGATCCCCCATGACACGCATGGCAACGGCGGCCATAATGCGTAAAACGCTTATGCGGGCTCAGAGATATATGAATAAGAAAGAGGCGGGCGAGGATATATATGAGCCTGATATGGAGGCGCTTATACCGCTGCTGAAGCGCGAAATACCGGCACACTTTCATGCGCACAGGGCAGATGATATACTAACGGCTATACGAATAGCGCATGAATTCAATCTAAAATACTGCATACTCCACGCAACGGGAGCCGAGAAGATCACCGACTGCATAAAAGATGAACATGCAGTATTTGTTGTTGGGCCGAGCATGGGGCCTGCCGGTAAGCCGGAAACTGTTGGAGGATCGTTTGCAACGGCGGGAGTACTTACGGCAGCAGGTATGGAGGTTGCGATAACGACCGATCATGATGTTACCCCATTATGGCTGCTTCCAAGCTTTGCAGCTATGTGTGTACGTGAGGGAATGAACGAATATGCAGCACTTCAGGCTATAACTATAATTCCGGCAAAAGCACTTGGTATAGATGCTTGTGTGGGTTCAATAAAAGTTGGTAAAGACGCTGACATAGTTGTATTTACTGGCCATCCATTCAACTATCTTACTGAAGTCCGGGCTGTTTTTATAAATGGTGTAAAAGTTGAATAGCGGATATAGGTTTCCATTGCTGCTTAGCAAAAACTTGCCAATGAGATTTGGCAGTGGCTTGCAGAGCGGTTCATTGTGATAAAATTGTTGAACATACATGTTTCCACCTAAGCATGTCGGAGAATGATGGGCGGGAGATTATTAATGTGTATATAACAATTATCGACTGCGGTATGAGCATCTGCGGGAGCAGAACAGACAGGAAGAGGATCATCTGTTATAAACGATGTCCTTGAAATTCCAGTCCCAAGCGCAGGTATAGCTCATATCGCCCAGAGTCCAGCCTTTGTTAAAGGCTGCGAAGCTATTGGTATGGTTATATACATAATAGGGCTCATCGGCGATGATGATATCACAAGCCTAGAATAGTAGATCCATGCGCTTGCTCTCGTCAGTAGCGGTAACGGTCTTGGTCAGCAGGCTGTCTACCTCAGCGTTGGAATATGCGGCGCAGTTATAGCCGCCAATGTCAATATTTGCGATGTTGAGCAGGGGATCCAAGTTGGCGGATGGATCAGGATAGTCCGCACCCCAGGTGGTCACCAGACAGTCATAGTCCCGGATGCCGTTGGCAAAGAACCAGTTCATGTAGGAGCCTAAATCGGCGTTCAGATGCCGCTGGATGGAATATATAACGTCATCCATGGTCATGGGCGTACCATCGGAGAAGGTGACATCGTCCCTGATCTGGTAAACATAGGTGTAAGGATCGGTGGCTTCAAAGGATTTGCAGAGGTTGGGCTTAATGGCATTGTAGGGGTTATGTGTCGGTAGGCTCTCGGTGATCTGGTCGACCACCAGGCTGCTGGCGTTGTCATAGGCAAAAGCGGGATCAATGGTAACAGAGTCTCCGTTCATATGAACGTTGAGAACAACTTTTTTGCCGGAGCTTTCATCGCTCGTACCGTTGCAGACCGTGAAAGCGGCCAGCATAACAGCGATCAGACATATACATAGGAGCTTTTTCATGGGCGGAATTCCTTTCTGTTTTTTATTTATGTCAATTTGACATTTGCCAAACTAACAGCAATGACATGCCACATAGTTCCTAAAGCTTTGGCAGCTGATTTTTGCAAATCACCTGGCAGTCGGAACAGCGGAAGGCAAATCGGCATTCCTTATACTCTTCCAGTGTGGTTGAAATATCTCCCTGCAGGATGGTGCGCTCCCTTTTCTGCTGAGATAGATCAATGACAGGGATTGCTGAGATCAGCGCCTTGGTATAAGGATGCTGGATGTTACGGAATGCCACACCGCTTTCGCTCGTTCCACCAATGCACCCAGATACATTACAGCCACATTGTCACAGATATGTTCCACTACGGTCATATCATTGGAGATAAACATCATGGTCATGCGGAAGTTTCGCTTTAGATCCTCTATTAGGTTCAGTATCTGCGCCTGTATAGAAAACGTCCAGCGCAGAAACAGGCTTGTCCACCACGATGAAAACTGGATCCAGCAGCGGGGCGCGCGATGACAAGGCGCTGAAGCTGTCCGCCGGAAGGTTCATGCAGAAATCGATCCAATTCGTTTTCCGAAAGGGAGTATATTCTAAGAACTGATCCATATCGGCTTATTCTGGGATCTGCTTATGCCTTTCAATCGACATGGCTCAACCAGGGAATACAAAATCTTCAGCTTGAGATTAAAGCTGGAATAGGGGTTTTGAAAGATCATCTGCATGCACTGTAGATCATTGCGGAGTGTTCTGCAGCTCTGTCTGGAAATGTCTTTCCCAGTAAACAGCACCTGTCCATCCGTCAGGTCGGTGAGTCGCATCATACATTTGCCAAGCGTTGATTTACCGCAGCCTGATTCCCCGACGATGCCAAATATATCACCGGCATGAATGGTCAGGTCTACGCCATCTACTGCCCGTAGCGTCCAGACACCCTTAAATGAGTAGTTTTTTAGGCAGCGCACTTCAATATATTGCACGGCTTCTTTGATATCATGCATAATTCATTCCTCTTTCTGCATAATAGCACGCCGCCAGATGCAGCTGCCCACCCGTGGAACGCTGCGGCATGAGCATCGGCTTTACTTCACGACAGCGCTGCGTGGCGCGCTCACACCGGGGAGCGAATGGGCAGCCCTCAAAATCGTCAAATGCTCTGGTGGAATGCCGAGAATAGTGCGAAGCTTATGGGTTTTGACTTCCTGGCGGGGTATGCCGCCGCTTTCGTAGCGGTCAAAGCCGGGCTTTCCCCGCATGAGCATTTCAAACGCACGGTTGCTGCCGTTCGTAAAGTACACTGTGGCTGCACCTCCTTTCAGATTTGGGCAGAAAAAAACGCCGTAGACTTTTCTCAAAATCTGCGACGTGGGCGTATGCAAAAAGGGATGCTGCCTTGCGGTAACCTCCCTTTTGTCGCTTGGTTATTCAATTTTTGAGCTAACCTGTTTGCCCTCTACCATTAAAAGCGTTGGCTTAACAGTGATAAGGAACTAATTTACTTATCAACTGTTAGCTGACGGTTTCCGGGGTGCATACAGACAAATCCCGTCTGATTTCTAAAAGGAAGTCAGACGGGGTTTTTCCTTATAATGAATTATGGAGGACATACCATGAAAGCCTTAATATCTTGTGCCTACAATATGGATAACTGCTGTGTGGAACTAAAATTTACCGATGGCAGCATGATTGCAATTGATACGATTGCCGTGGAGAATGAGGTTGCACGTAATATGTACGAGTGTTCAGAGCTTGACTATCTGATCTACAACGCTCCTTTAGAGTATGCAGACCTTATCTTGAACGGCGATCCAGAAACGTATTTGAAAACCGTGACTGAGTATAAGTCTTTGGATAGCTGAACATTTTCATTGCCCGCGGGAAAAATCCTGCGGGCAATTTTTGTAACTTTTCCGTGAACTCTATTGACTTTCCGTGTTACAAGCTGTAAAATACAAATGCATACTACAGATTGTAACACGGGAGGTGTAAGTATATGTCTGATTTGAAAATGGGAACTGCTGAGGCTCGTTTTGCCGATATTATCTGGGAACGGGAACCGATAACATCCGGTCAAATGGCTAAGATCGGCGCAGAAGAATTTAATTGGAAGAAAAGCACTTCTCACACGGTTTTGCGCCGTCTGTGTGAGCGAGGCTTGTTTAAGAATGAAGATGGCACAGTCACTTCGTTGATCTCGAGAGAGGAATACTATGCTCGGCACAGTGAGCAGTATGTAGAGGAAACCTTCGGCGGCTCACTGCCTGCCTTCCTTGCTGCGTTTGGAACGAGAAAGAAACTCTCCGAACAGGAGATTGATGAACTACAGAAGGTCATTGATCGAATGAGGGGGTAACGCTATGTTTTTCTACACATTTATGCCCAAGCTATTCAATATGAGCTTAACAGCAAGCGCAGCGATTGCTCTTGTCATATTGCTTCGTTTGCTTTTGAAAAAAGCACCCAAGGTCATTTCCTATGCGCTGTGGGGAGTTGTTCTGTTCCGACTTTTGTGTCCGGTGTCCATAGAGTCCAGTTTCTCTCTATACAATCTTTTTGATGCGCCAACAGAGGAGTTAGGCACGATAACCAGCGTTATCGAATATGTACCTAATAACATCGTCCATACCGAGTACCCCACTGTGACTCTGCCTGTCCCCGGCATCAGCGATGCAATTAACGAGGTGCTGCCGCAAGGACAGGAGCAATTGGTCGCTGACCCACTGGAAGCCCCAATGTCATTTGCAACCTATGCTTGGATGGCTGGCGTATTAGGCATGACTATTTATAGTATCGTTTCCTATGTCAAATTGCGGCGCAAGCTGTCTGTTGTAGTTCCACTTCGAGATAATATCTTCGTCGCAGATGATATCAAGTCTCCCTTTGTGGTCGGCCTGTTCCGTCCGAAAATCTATCTGCCCTGCAATCTCGGAGATAAGGAACAGGAGTATATCATTCTCCACGAGCAGCACCACATCAAGCGACTCGACCATGTTATGAAAGCACTTGCGTTCTTGGCTTTGGCAATTCACTGGTTCAATCCGCTTGTCTGGGTAGCGTTTATTCTGGCAAGCAAAGACATGGAGATGAGCTGCGACGAGGCTGTGATCCGTAAGATCGGCGGCGATGTTCGGGCAGACTATTCCGCTTCGCTTCTGACTCTGGCCACCGGTCGGCGTATCATCGCCGGTACTCCTCTGGCCTTTGGCGAGGGCGATACCAAGGGACGCATCAATAACCTGTCCAAATGGAAAAAGCCTGCGGTGTGGGTAGTGCTGCTGGCCGTGGCTGCCTGTGTTATTCTTTCAATCAGTCTTTTGACAAATCCTGCTGCAGAGCGTGAGTTTCCCATTAACGGCAATAATGTATCTGAGCTCGATACAGAGATGGTCGTAGAGAAGATTGCCAAAGCCGAAGGACTGGAAAATAGCTCACAACTTTTTGTCGATGCGGATAACTTTGACCTCATGTTTACCTCGGACTTCAACTGGGCCAATGATGGAGCGATTCGCTTTTTATATGGACAGAATCAGAAATATTACAGTGCGCAGTTGAGAATGTTTCATGACGATAATAAGTATTTCATTACAGACCGAAGTGAATGGATTGAGCCGGAAAAGATATTTCTGCTATCCCACTATTTGGATGCGTTGAAGTATATGCCGCAGGAGGAAATCCGCCAGTTGTCTCCGGATGCTGATGGCTATTCCGTATTTATGAGACATGAGGGAGCTCCCGGTGACTATGATCGCGTTCTGAAGTATAGCCAGAATGGTGTAAATGCCAATGATGGATGGTATATTCATCTGGAGGTACAGCCGCTGCATGAAGTTGAAGGTGGTGGCTATAACGGAACTGGTGATGAAGTGATTCACCTGTTTTATAACAGCGGAGACAACCGAGATGATATTGCCGGAAAAACCTATCTCTATGATGGAGAAGGCTTTGGGGGCAGTTTTACAATCACCCTCTACGAAGACGGCACCTTCACTTATTATGAAGGAATGCTTAGCAGCTATATCGGAACAGGAAGCTTTATGCTTGATGGCGATACCGTTATCATGACCGATGACGGACATGGCGGATATGGGCTGGTTAACCATTTCAGACATGACGGCGATGACCTCGTATTTGTCGAGCAGGATTCCGACAACTTCGTTTATGTCAAAGTCAAGGATGGCGAGAAGTTCCACTGCACTGGGGAAGCATTCAAACAAAACGATGGCGAAGACGGCACGGTACAGATTATGCCCAACCGCAAGCTCTCCCTGAATGATGTCATCATGCTTTCGCAGAAGGGCTACGATCTGACTTGGAGTGATTTTGACCAGTTCAAGTACATTGAGACAGGCTCCGGACTGTATATTCGCGTCTATGAGATCAATGAAATGTATGAGCTTAGGATCGGCGGAAGTTGGATAGATGAAGACCCCATGTATATCTATCTGGCCTTGGCGGATGACCTTGATACACGCATCGACATTCGGGATGGTGGCGTGACAGATTTTATCGGTGCAGATCATTCCTCTGTCCTGCTATCAAAAGCAATCAATGAGGCGATTCTGACAGAAAATAAGCCTTCCAAGCCGGATGGCCTGTACCACTGCGCGAGCTTTGTTTTGCTGGATCAGAAAGAACTTAGTGGCACACCCACAGTTGATTCCTCTGACCATACTCAGATGGTCACTGTCTACGGACTGGCACTTCATCAGGGATTCGGTTATTCCGGTGGAACCTTCCACGAAGTTTCCGGAAGTCATATACCGGTTGCCATTACCTTTGAAATTGTCGGCGGGAAATATGTTCTGAAGGAGTATTGGACTCCGCGTGACGGCTCCTACTATGTTCAGGATGTCCGGGATAAGTTCCCTGACGAAGTTGAGGACGAGGCTCTGGATACGCAAAAATATATTTTCGCACAGAAGCAGACCTGCTACGATCAGGGTGTGCGTTACGGCGGCGTCGATACCTACTCAGCGGTGGAACATCTCTTTGAGGTGATTGAGTCCTCTCCGGCTACATCTTCCAGACCTGCCGATTATATTGACGCACACTCCATCGAATATCGGGAACTCATGTATTACGGAGACTATACGCTACAATATATTTTCTCCAAGTTCCATCTGGAGGGCAATCAGACCGGACTTCGTGGGCAGCTCATGCGGATCGCACTCGATGATCTCGCACCGGAGGCTCAGCTCCGACTCCACGCCGAGACCGGACAGGCGTATTTTGACGAGTGGAGGGCAAGTGCCATCCGTGTTAGTGAGCAGCACGACATGGATTGGATCAAGGCAAACCAACCAGCCATCTGGCTTTTCCTCCAAATGATTGATGAATAGTAGGCGTTATGAAATCAACTTAATTTGGATAATGAAACCGCTGTATTTTTCATCCTCGGAAGGATGGAGATTACAGCGGTTTTGTATTTTCTGAGGAATGGTGTCAAACTGCATTTTTACAGTTTGGGTACCATTTTCGAGGGAAATATGCGGGTGTCCAGAGGGATGCAATCCCTTGGCTCTGGGTTTCCAATAGGGGCGAGAAGCATCTCTGTTGGCACACGATTTTGCTTGCAAAGTATACCCGCGACCTGCTCTATCGAGGAATGGGTGGAACAACGGGAAGAAATGGATGAGGGCTTGAACGCCTTTATCGCTCTGACACACAAATATGTGGACGTGGAAGAACTGACACAGACTATCGTCAACGAGTATATCAAGAAGATCATTGCCTTTGCGCCGGACAAGTCCAGCGGCAAGCGGACGCAGAAAGTTAAGATTTACTTCAATTTCGTGGACGATGTAGAAATTCCCGTTATTTCCGAAACGATTACTACAGAAACAACCTATGGACGCAGAAAAACGGCGTGACCCTCGGGTCACACCGTTCTCTGCGGCAAATAGTTACTTGTCACTATTAAGCCTTGATTTTACTGGGTTTCTGCTTGTTTTCCTATGTCAACGCTCTTAACAGGGCGCTTTTTCATTTTATACGATTCGTTGGCGAAAGCACCAATTCTTCCTTTTGCGCATGGGTCAGCCGTTTTAACGCGGCCTCGCGCTTCAATGCGCTGCTTTTGTCGCCGTATTCTTCGGTGTATACCAGCTTTACGGGCAGACGGCTGCGCGTGTATTTTGCGCCTTTTGCCGAATTATGCGCTTTTTCCCGCGCAATGGGATCGGTGGAATAGCCGCAGTAAAGCGAACCGTCCGCGCAGCGCACCATGTATGCAAAATGGCTCACCGGCCAAGATCCTCATCTATTAGTACCAGATGGAATTCCTTTATGGCGCGGGTGGGGTATTCTATTATTGTGGTAACGCGGCACATGCGCTGCGCGCTGTTGCAATCGGCGCAATGGCCCGTTATGCCGCAGGGCAGCTTATCAAGCTTAAGCCTGCGTGCGTTCGGTGGGCAGGTCTCGCGCTTTATGCGTGCTATGCCGTCGTCAAGACCGCCGTCAACAAATTTGTTTTTGCCAATGAAAAGCATGACCTTTTCCGGCCCTATAATCATGGATGCAACGCGGTTGCCTGTGCCGTCTATGTTTACCAACCTTCCGTCGCTCAGCAGCGCGTTGGTGGATGCTAAATACCAGTTCGCTTTGCCCGCATCGTCCTGCGCCTTGCTGCGGTCTGATGCATACCAATGCGAATATACTTTGTTTCCGCGCTTGCTGAGCCGGTTATAAAGATCAAGATCGTTTTGAACCGTTACCGAACCGCCGAAACCAACGGATTCATCTTTTTTTATTAATGAAAAGGCTAATTGCCCGGCTTCTTCGGCATCCTTAACAGAGTGTACTATAAAACCGCGTTTGGTAAGCGCGCTTTCAAGCGCTTCATAATTGCTGCAAAACATGATTTGACCTCCCAAATAACTTATTATTCTGATGGTATCACATTCATGGCATACTTGCAATTTAATTGTTTATCAAGTATTATTTTACAAGATAATGCTTGGAGGGATATGCATGGCATACGACCGTGAACTGATAAGAAATTTTTGTATAATTGCGCACATTGACCACGGTAAATCTACCCTGGCGGACAGGATGATTGAAATGACCGATACCGTGGCGCTGCGCGACATGGAAGCGCAGCTGCTTGATAATATGGATATAGAGCGCGAACGCGGCATAACCATAAAATCGTCCGCCGTAAGGATGTTTTATACGCATACCGACGGCAAACGCTATATGTTCAATTTGATAGACACACCGGGCCACGTTGACTTTAATTACGAGGTTTCCCGCAGCCTTGCTGCGTGCGAAGGTGCTGTGCTCGTCGTAGACGCAACGCAGGGAATAGAGGCGCAAACGCTTGCTAACGTTTATCTGGCGCTGGATAACTCGCTTGAAATAGTGCCTGTGATAAACAAAATAGATCTGCCCAGCGCAGACGTTGAGCATACTAAAAAAGAGATAGAGGACGTTATCGGCCTTCCGGCTGAAAATGCGCCTTGCATATCTGCAAAAACCGGCCTGAACGTTGAGCAGGTGCTTGCGGCGGTAGTGGACATCGTTCCTCCGCCGAACGGCGATATAAATAAGCCGCTCAAGGCGCTCATATTTGATAGCGTGTATGATAACTATAAGGGCGCGCTGAGTTATGTGCGTGTGGTGGACGGCGTTGTGAAGCCCGGCATGAAAATACGCTATATGGCCACCGGCAACGAATTTGAAGTGACGGAGGTCGGCATATTCTCGCCTACGCTTATGCCCATAGATGCGCTTGAAGCGGGTGAGGTGGGCTATATTTCCGCATCCATCAAAAACGTGCGCGAAACAAAGGTGGGCGATACAATAACCGATGCGAATGCACCGGCGGATGAACCGCTGCCCGGCTATAAGCAGGCGAACCCCATGGTGTTCTGCGGCATATATCCGGCCGACGGCGCCGATTACGAAAATCTTAGGGATGCGCTGGATAAGCTTGTACTTAACGATGCCTCGCTTTCATATGAACCTGAAACGTCAATGGCGCTTGGCTTCGGCTTCCGCTGCGGCTTCCTGGGGCTTCTGCACATGGAGATAATTCAGGAAAGGCTGGAACGTGAATTTGACCTTGACCTGGTCACTACCGCACCTTCTGTCATATATAAGGTGGTCAAAACGAACGGCGACGAGGTGATGATAGACAACCCCACCAATCTTCCGCCGGTAACGGAAATAGCATACATGGAAGAGCCGATGGTGCGGGCCACAATAATGTCACCTTCCGAATACGTTGGCACTATAATGGAGCTTTGTCAGGATAAGCGCGGCGTGTTCGAGGATATGAAATATATTGAAGAAGGCCGCGTGAATATATTCTATGAACTTCCGCTGAACGAGATAATATATGACTTTTTCGATCAGCTCAAGTCCCGCAGCCGCGGCTATGCTTCATTTGATTATGAACTGAAGGAATATGCCAAGAGCGACCTTGTTAAGCTGGATTTCCTGCTGAACGGGGATATGTGCGATGCGCTTTCCACAATAGTGCATAAGGACAAAGCATATGCCAAGGGCCGCGCCGTTGCGGAAAAGCTTCAGGAGGTTATACCGAGGCAGCAGTTTGAAATACCCATTCAGGCCGCGATAGGCGGAAAAATAATCGCCCGCGAAACAGTGCGCGCCGTGAGAAAAGACGTACTGGCAAAGTGCTACGGCGGCGACATTACAAGAAAGAAGAAGCTGCTTGAAAAGCAAAAGGAAGGCAAGAAGCGCATGCGCCAGATTGGCACGGTATCATTGCCGAGTGAAGCTTTTATGAGCGTGCTGAAGATAAACTGATATGGCAGGAATTTATATACACATACCGTTCTGCGCATCCAAATGCCGCTATTGCGATTTTGTGTCGTTTCCATGCGACACGGAGGCAAAAAAGCGGTATGTAGATGCGCTGATACACGAAATGGCTATCGCGGCAAAGGAATTGCCCGAAAAACAGTACGACACCATGTTTATTGGCGGCGGCACGCCCAGTACGCTTGAACTGGGCGAGATAATGCGCATAATGGCCGCATTGCACGATAATTTTAGCATTGCAGAGGATGCGGAGATAACCATTGAAGCCAACCCAGGCACGCTTGATGCATGGAAGCTGGCGGAGTACCGTGAATGCGGCATAAACCGGCTGTCAATGGGACTGCAAAGTGTGAATCCGCACATATTGAAGGCGCTTGGCCGCATACATACGCCGGATGATTTCCTCAATAGTTTGAATCTGGCCAAAGCCGCAGGATTTACCAACATAAATGCCGATCTTATGTATGGCCTGCCCGAGCAAAGCACAGAGGATCTGCTTGCGGCGATAGCTGTTGCGGCGGGAGCGGGAGTTACGCATATTTCGGCATATTCGCTGATAGTTGAAGAAAACACGCCGCTGTATTTTGACATAAACGGAGGCAGCGTGCTGCTCCCTGGCGAGGACGAGGCCTTTGAAATGTATGAAAAAAGCAAGGAAATGCTTGAAAGCCTTGGTTTCCACCGCTATGAGATATCAAACTACGCTAAAGAAGGCTATGAGTCGCGCCATAATCTGAATTACTGGAACAACGGCGAATATGTGGGCCTTGGGCTAAATTCGCACTCGGCAATGCATATTGGCGGCAAATGGCTGCGCTGGGCGAACAAAAGCGAATTTGAAGAATACCTTGCGGACACAGACGAGGGCAAGCGCCCACTTGCGGACGAACCGCAAACGATAGAACGCGCGGAGGAAATGTTTGAATGCGTTATGCTGGGGCTTAGGAAAACGGCGGGCATAACCAACGGCGAATTTGAAGCGCGCTTCGGCGAAAGCCTGTTCACAACGTTTTCAAAGGCTATAGCTCAGCTTGACGAAAACGGGCTGCTTATAAAAACGGCGGACGGCATACGGCTAAACGACAGGGGACTTGACATAGAAAACCTTGCGCTTATGCCGTTTATGGAGGATTAAATGTTAAAGAGCCGGCAATTTGCCGGCTTCTTATATTTTGCCCTAATTATCATTCATACCGAATTGCACAGAGCAAAGTTTTTTCTTCCATAATGCCTCCGCATGTATTATTTCTTCATCAGGGGTGGACTTGGATAATATTTGCAGTATGGAGAACTGAAAATGCTTATATCTATCGGGATGGTTGCATATCAAATCCTTCATAAGCTTATTATTCCCATGCAGCGAATCGACATAGAAGCGCCAACGCAGCCCGTCCTTGCCGTATGCCGAGCCGACATACTGGCTCCCTGTTTCCATATCCACAATCAGATATACTGCGTTAATGGCGGATAAGGCTGTTTGCCATAGCTCGTAATCGGTAGTGTTTTCAACTATTTCCTTCAGCTCGTTATATGTAAGCAGCACCTTTTCATAGCCGATGAAAGGTTTTCTTGCAGAGGATTCAATGGATATAATGGGCTTTTCGGTAGTACCCTTCTGATGCCACATTCTAGCAGAGTTACCCCAATCAATTATCAGCTTTGATTCATACTCTTGAAGCAAGTCCATGTATTGCAAGTCATAGTACATGTTTTGTCCATCAAACTGTTCGGAAATAGGATAGCCATCGGGTATTGTGTCGGGAGTATCGGCTGTCGCTCCGTTAACCTTATAAAGAGAGTATAACCTTGCATAAGTTCCGCTTTCGCCGATGAATACGGCCCAATATAAGTAGCCTTTGCTAAAATTGGTTCTTTGATGAGCGGTATATTCGCGTACCATATCGCATTTATAGCACTGGTTAAAACTATAACTTGCCATAGGATGCCTGATCAATTTTACGGTTGACGGATCCAGACCGACCTTTTTCAATATATCCGAAAAACACAGAATAGACATTGTATACCCCCTAAATATGATGCTTTGATGCTCATTCTAAGCATAGCATCAGACGTGATAAACTGTCAAATAGCACTTATATTTAATTAGAGCGCGGGCATAGCATTTATAATAATTCCATCAAGTTAATGTTTCCGTTTTGTCACAAAGGATACGCCCTTGTACCTTGACTATAATGCAAGGTGGTACTATACTTTAACCATAAGTTAGCACTCGATGAAGATGAGTGCTAACAAGAGCAAAGCGGAGCGGACCGTGGCGAAAGGAGGCGGTGAACAAATGGAGCTTGACGCAAGAAAGATGCGCATTCTTCAGGCGATAATAGACGATTATATTCTCACCGCGTCGCCCGTAGGTTCTCGTACCATTGCAAAAAGCACGGACATCGGCCTTTCAAGCGCAACGATACGCAACGAAATGAGCGATTTGGAGGAGATGGGCTTCCTTGAGCAGCCGCATACCTCCGCGGGAAGGATACCTTCCGATAAGGCGTACAGACTGTATGTGGACAGCATAATGCGCCGTTCCCAGCTGAGCCGGGATGAATTGAGCTTTATCAGCGAACACTATTCAAAAAAGCTTGGCGAAGTGGATGACATTGTGAAGCAAACAGCCTTCGTGCTTTCCAGCGTAACGCGCTATGCATCCATGGTGCTTTCACCGCGGCTGCATACGGCAAGGCTGAGGTACATACACTTGGTCGGCCTTGGCGAAGGGAAGGCGCTGCTGCTTATCGTTACCGATTCCGGTCTTACGCGGGATTCACTGATACGGATCCCTTACGGAATGGAGCAGAGTAAGCTTGAGCGTATATCGCTTATGCTAAACGCTAAGCTTTCCGATTGCAGGCTGGATGATATAATGGCAAGCCGCATGGATGATATTGCCGGGGAGTTGGGCGAGCATGCTCGGTTCCTCAACTCGATAATAAAATCGCTTGGCGAAAGCCTTGAGCAGAAAGCGAAGCGGGTTGAATTGAGCGGAGCGATGAATCTGCTCAGTTTGCCGGAATACAGCGACGTGGATCGCGCAAGAGATATACTGAGCGTTATGGAAAAAGGCGATGCGCTTTACGAAATGCTCAAAGGGCGCGAGGACGTTGAATTTACCATTAAGATTGGGCATGAAAACGAACTTAGCAGCATGAAGGACTGCAGCATTGTTACCGCAACGTATAAAATAGGTTCGGAGCCGATAGGCACGTTCGGCGTGATAGGGCCGACGAGAATGAACTATCCTAAGGTGCTGGCCGTTATGGGTCACATCGGAAGAACATTGAGCGAAACGCTTACAAATATGCTTGATGAGGAGCGTAAATAGAAATTGGCTAAGAAGAAAGAGAATCCTCCCGTAGAGGAGAAAAAGACCGGCGAAGCTGAGAAGGCCGCCAATACCGCCGCCGAAAACGAAATTCCAGAAAGCGTAACGTTGACGAGGGACGAGTTTAAGCAGGTAAAGGAGCGTATAGACCAGCTTGAGAAGGAAAAGGAGAGCGACGTTGCGCTGCTGCAGCGGCTGCAGGCAGACTTTGACAACTATCGCCGCAGGAATGCTTCCATAGCGGCAGACAGCTTGGATGAAGGCGAGCGCAATTTGATAAAAGCTCTGCTGCCGGTGCTGGATAATTTCGACAGGGCGCTTGCCGCCGTGCCGGAGGATGAAAAAACGGCATGGGTGGACGGAATGAAGCTTGTTTCCAAGCAGCTTTATGAAACGCTCTACAAGGCCGGGCTTGAAGAAATTCAGGCGGAAGGCCAGTTCGATCCCGAGCTTCACGACGCCGTGATGCAGGAGGAGAACGAAGATAAGGAAAGCGGCGAGATTATAGACGTTTTCCAAAAGGGTTACAAAGTTAAAAATCGCATAATTCGCCACAGCATGGTGAAGGTTGCGAAATAATAAATAAGAATTGAGATTTTTTCAGGAGGAAATAGATTATGGCAAAGATCATCGGTATTGACCTTGGTACTACAAATTCTTGCGTGGCGGTTCTTGAAGGCGGCGAGCCTGTTGTTATCCCCAATGCTGAGGGTGCGCGCACCACTCCGTCCGTGGTTGCATTTAAGGGCAACGAAAGGATAGTCGGCAGCGCGGCAAAGCGCCAGGCTATCACCAACCCCGATAAGACCATCAGCTCCATAAAGAGAGAGATGGGCACTGCTTATAAGAAGAACATCGACGGTAAGGATTATACTCCGCAGGAGATAAGCGCAATGATCCTTCAGAAGCTGAAGCAGGACGCCGAAGCCTACCTTGGCGAAAAGGTAACTCAGGCCGTTATAACCGTCCCTGCGTATTTCAGCGATTCCCAACGCCAGGCCACTAAGGACGCCGGCCGCATTGCGGGCCTTGACGTGCTGCGTATAATCAATGAGCCTACCGCTGCCGCGCTTGCTTACGGCATGGATAAGGAAACCAATCAGAAGATTCTGGTATACGACCTTGGCGGCGGCACGTTCGATGTATCCATACTTGAAATCGGCGATGGCGTGTTCGAAGTTCTGGCTACGCATGGCAATAACCGCCTTGGCGGCGACGACTTCGACCAGAGGCTGATGGACTATATCGTGCGTCAGTTCAAGAACGAAACAGGCATAGATCTCAGCACAGACCGTATGGCTATGCAGAGGTTGAAGGAAGCTGCCGAAAAGGCTAAGATAGAGCTTTCCAGCATGGTGCAGACCAACGTTAATCTGCCCTTCATCACGGCAGACAGCACCGGTCCTAAGCACCTTGATATGACCATCACCCGCGCCAAGTTCGAGGAGCTTATACATGACTTGGTCGAAAAGACCCGCGAGTGCATGAGCATTGCCATGAAGGATGCAGGCCTTACCAATTCCAATATAGATAAGGTTATACTGGTCGGCGGCTCCACCCGTGTTCCCTGCGTACAGGAGCTTGTTAAGAACGTTACCGGCAAAGAACCCTTCAAGGGCATCAACCCCGATGAATGCGTTGCTATCGGCGCGGCCATACAGGGCGGCGTGCTCGGCGGCGAAGTGAAGGACATTCTGCTGCTTGATGTAACTCCGCTGTCCCTTGGTATCGAAACTGTCGGCGGCGTATTCACCCGCCTGATAGACCGCAATACCACCATCCCCACCAAGAAGAGCCAGATATTCTCCACCGCTGCGGATGGTCAGACAAGCGTTGAAGTGCATGTGCTGCAGGGCGAACGCGAGATGGCGAAGGACAATAAGACCCTCGGTCGCTTCCAGTTGGCGGGCATAGCTCCCGCACCGCGCGGAGTACCTCAGATAGAGGTCAGCTTTGATATCGATGCCAACGGCATAGTGCATGTAAGCGCTAAGGATCTTGGCACCGGCAACGAGCAGAAGGTCACTATTACCGCCTCCACCAACCTGAACGAGGACGAGATAAAGAAGGCCGTGCGCGAAGCCGAGCAGTTTGCCAGCGAGGATAAGGCCCGCAAGGAAGAAGTTGAGCAGCGCAACCATGCGGACAGCCTGATCTACTCCACCGAAAAGACCCTGAAGGAACTGGGCGACAAGGTGAGCGCGGACGATAAGGCGAAGATCGAAGCGCAGGTAGCGGAGCTGAAGAAGCTGATGGAAGGCAATGACACCGCCGCCATCAAGGCCGGATGCGAGAAGCTGACCGAAACCTCCTACGAAGCCTTCGGCAAGATATATCAGCAGCAGGCCAACCAGCAAGGCGGCGCGGGCTTTGACCCCAACGCGGCTCAGCAGGGCAATGCATCAGCCAACAATGACGACAACGTTGTGGATGCCGACTACGAAGTAGTGGACGACGACAAGAAATAAGCATAACGCTTAAATAGCAAGATATTTTGCATAATGCGGGGGCGATTTTGCGGTCGCCCTCCGCGTTGTGCGTTGTAAGAAGATAAGGAGTTGGGGACAGTGAAGGAAGATTATTACGAGCTGCTTGGCGTGAACAAAAACGCAACCGACGACGAGATTAAAAGCGCCTTCCGCAAGCTGGCGAAGCAATATCATCCAGACCTGCACAAGGGGGCGGACAAGGAAGAGGCCGAGGCTAAATTTAAGCAAATAAACGAAGCCTACGAAGTGCTATCCGATAAAGAAAAGCGTGCTAAATATGACCAGTTTGGTCATGCAGCATTCGATCCGGCTGCGGGTGCGGGCGGATACGGCGGATACAGCACGGGCGGCTTTGGCGATTACAGCGATATTTTTGACAGCATATTCGGCGGTGGATTTGGCGGTTTCGGCGGCGCGCGTCAGCAAACGCGCAACGGCCCCGTCCGCGGCAACGATTTGAAATATAACCTTACGCTCACCTTTGAGGAAGCGGCGTTCGGTACGAAGAAAGAAATATTGGTTCCGCGTGAAGAAAACTGCCCTGAATGCGGCGGCACGGGCGCAAAGCCCGGCTCCACGCCCACAAAATGCTCCGCCTGCGGCGGTACGGGTCAGGTTCGCGTGCAGCAGAACACGATGTTCGGCTCATTCTCAACCGTGCGCACATGCGAAGCGTGCAACGGCACTGGCAAGATAATAAGCGATCCCTGTACGCATTGCAAGGGCCGCGGCCGCGTGAACAAGAGCAACCGCATAAACGTTACAATTCCCGCCGGCATAAACAACGGCCAAACGCTTACCATGCGCGGCGAGGGTGAAGCCGGTATTCGCGGCGGTGCGAACGGTGATCTTTACATCGGAATAAATGTAAGGCCGCATAAGCTTTTCAGCCGCAAGGGCTATGATCTGTATTTGGATATAAACATCCCCATGACTACGGCAGCGCTCGGCGGCGAAATACAGGTGCCTACGCTTAAGGGCAGCGTTAAATATAACGTGCCGCAGGGTACTCAGCCCGGCACAACGTTCAGGCTTAAAGAGCAGGGCGTACAGAAGCTGAATGCTGCCGGCAAGGGCGATTTGTTCGTGCGCGTAAACGTGCAGATACCCAAGCGGCTGAACGAAGAACAGCGCGAACTGCTTGAAAAGCTGGCAGAGGCCATGGGCGATCGTACCACAAACACGCCGAAGCCCATGAAGCGCACCATAATCGAAAAGATGAAGGACAAGTTCAGCCAGGACGACAGATAATAAAGCATACTAAAAGGTCGGGATATTCTCCCGACCTTTTGCTGTACGTTAAGTGTAATACTATCCAGGAGGCCACTGAAGCTCACGCCCGCCGAGAAGATGAATATGCAGATGGTTAACGCTCTGTCCGCCGTCCTTGCCCGTATTTATAACAAGGCGGAAGCCTGCCTTTATGCCAAGCTGTTCGGCAACAGAGGATGCAACCTGCATAAGATGGCCCATGAGCGCGCCGTCGTCAACCATGGTAACGTTATCATAATGCTTCTTGGGCACTATCAAAACATGTACTGGCGCCTGCGGCTCAAGGTCATAGAAAGCTATCGCCTTGTCATCCTCGTATACCTTTTTGGAAGGTATTTCGCCAGAGGCTATTTTGCAGAAAATGCAATTCTCCATTTTGTTATGGTTCCTCCTTCCGTATAAAATCAAATTTGCTTTATAATACCCGTCGCCCCGAAGCGGTTGTATCCGCTTATCGTAACGGGAACGATGGTGTTTATAAGCTTAGCGCCGTTCGGCTTTACGCCTACTTTAACGTATGTGTCGGTATGTCCCCAAATAAGGCCGTTCTTTTCTTCTTCAAAAAGTACATCCTGCTTTGTATCGACAAGGGATGAAATAAACTCGCCTTCAAGCTGCCTTGAAACAGCGATCAGCCGCTTTGCCCTTTCGTGCTTTTCGGCGGAGGACAGCTGATTCGGCATGCTGTATGCGGGCGTGCCTTTGCGGCGCGAATATGGGAACACGTGGATTTTTGAAAGCTTCTGTTTCTGTACGAACGCCATCGATTCTTCAAACTCCTCTTCGGTTTCGCCGGGGAAGCCGACTATAACGTCCGTGGTTATTGCGCAAAGGGGCATGGCCTGCCTAAGTCGGGCTACGCAGTCCGCGTAAAGGGCGGGGGAGTAGCGGCGGTTCATGCGCTGAAGAACGCTATCGCTGCCGCTTTGCAGTGAAAGATGGAACTGGCGGCATACAAGTCCGCTTTCGCTTACGGTCTTTATGAACTCATCGCTCAAAAGCTGCGGTTCAAGCGAGCCTAAGCGTATACGGACTATGTTTTTCAGCCCTTCCGCCTGCTTTATGGCGTCACTCAACGTTATTGCGCCGCGCTTGTCCTTACCGTAGGACATAAGATGTATGCCCGTAAGCACTACTTCGCGGTAACCTTCATTATCCAGCAGTTCAAGCTGATGCCGTACATCTTCAAGCGAACGGCTCCTTACCGGGCCGCGGGCATAGGGGATTATGCAATATGCACAATATCTGTCGCATCCATCCTCTATTTTTAGATAAGCGCGCGTGCGCCCTTCGCGGCTCACGCTTAGGTTTTCAAATTCATCCTTTGGCCCGTGCGGCGTAACGGCGGAGGTTTTATCGCCGGCGTTTTCAGCAATGAGCTTTTCTGCCAGCTCAACTATCCTGCTGCGTTCGCTTGTGCCGAGTACCAACGATACTCCCGGCAGGCTCAGTGCTTCTTCGGGCGCCGTCTGCGCGTAGCAGCCGGTTATTATAAGCTTTGCATCAGGACAGAGCGAATGCGCGCGCGAGGCCATCTGGCGGGATTTTTTATCCCCTGTTGAGGTGACAGTGCAGGTGTTTATAACATAAACATCCGCAATATCATCAAAGTCAACAACCGTGTGGCCGGCGTTTATGAACATTTCGCGCATGGCGTCGGTATCATATTGATTTACTTTGCAGCCAAGCGTGCAGAATGCAACCTTCATGCTTCGCCCTCCATGTGATACATTATTATTGCGGTTATAGCAGGGCCTGCCGTTTCCGTGCGCAGTATCCTGTGTCCAAGTGAAAAGGATTGCGCGCCGAGTGAGGCAAAAAGCTTTGCTTCTTCGTCGCTTATGCCGCCTTCAGGTCCGATTATCACGCCTACGCGCTTTATGTTGCCATCCAATGCATCAAGCACATTCTTTATTGAATGCTCGCTTTCAAGTTCGTATGCGAGCAGCAGCGCATCGAACGCGGCAGGGTCTATCTCCTTAGGCTCTATCAGCCCGCCTACGCGCGGGATAACGCCGCGGCGCGATTGCTTTGATGCTTCCATTGCAACGCGCTGATAACGCTCCAACTTCTTGCCGAAGTCTTTCTTGCTCAGCCTTACAACGCTGCGTTCCATCGCCACGGGAACTACCTCGCTTATGCCAAGCTCAACGCATTTTTGTATTATGGTTTCAAGCTTGCCTGCCTTAGGCAGCCCTTGGAACAGCGTAAGGGAGCATTGCGGTTCCGTAAGCGCGGGGGAGGAGGAGAGTATGCCAAAGTGCACCTCAGCCTTGCTTATTGCGGTTATTCTGGCGTGGTAATCCATACCAATGCCGTCGCACAGCATAACTTCATCCCCGGTCCTAAGCCTTAATACGGAAGAAATATGCTTAACATCCTCCCCGTAAAGCACGGCGGAAGAATCGGTTATATTCTCTTTCTCTACAAAGAAGCGGTTCATGCGCGTTTCTCCGCCAATATGGCGCGCCAGTCTCCGCCGCGGCGTATTTCAAGTATGTTCAGCCCTGCGGCGGTCAATGCGGCGGCAACCTCATCTTCACGAGTGTCTATTATGCCGGAGGTTACAAATTTGCCGCCTTCTTCAAGCAGCTTCGCGGCATACGGCGCAAGCGCGATTATTACGGAAGCCACTATGTTTGCGGTAACTATCGGGTAGCGCTTGGCCTCTATTTTTTCACGCAGCGCGCTGTCGGTCAGTACGTCTCCTGTAAGCACGGTATAGCGGTCCTTGCCTATGCCGTTGAGCGCGGCGTTTTCATATGCTATGGTTTCGGCTATCGGGTCTATATCCACGGCTATAGCGTCCTTTGCGCCCAGTATAAGCGCGGCTATGGACAGTATTCCGCTGCCGCAGCCAAGATCAACCACACTGTCGCCTTCTTTAACGAGTTCGTCTATGTATTCAAGGCACATGCGCGTGGTGGGGTGCGAACCCGTGCCGAACGCCATGCCGGGGTCGAGCGACAATACGCGCCTGCCTTGGGCGTCGTATTCATCTTCCCATGATGGCCTTACAAGCAGATGCTTACCGACGGGGAAGGGCTTATATGCTTCCTTCCATGCGTTGAGCCATACGGAATCGTCAACCGTTTGCACTAGCATATTAAGGCTTCCAACGCCAAAGCCGAGAGCCATGCCCTTCAGCTCCGCAAGCGATGCTTTAAGCGCGGCAACGGCAGCGTCCGCCGCGTCATCATCGTCAATATATGCCTTTACGCAGGGTTCGGCCGCGCAAAGCTCGTCCATGTCCGCAAAGTCCCAATATTTTGCGCTTTTCTGCAAAAAGTCGGCTATTTCTTCGTGGCCCTGAACTATTTCAAGCTGCTCCATGCCCAGCATTGAAAAGCGCGCGCATACGGCGTCCAGCCCTGCTTCGGTAGTGAATACGGAAATCTCTTTATACTTCATCAGCTTACTCCATTTCTGTTATCAACTGATATGATATTACATTTTGGCCTTGTTCGCAACCGAATTCGGTTGATTACTCAATGGCTGTATGGTAGAATTTGCTAAATAAAAGCATTGGAGGCAGAAGCTATGGAGGCAGAAGCTATGGAAATAGATTCCCTTGAAATAAGAAAAGTCGATAAGGATACGGAGCTTGCGGAAAAGCTGCTGGACTTCGTTGAAAACTTTTCGTGGGAAGAAGTAAAAGAACACACCGTAATGATGATAAAAAACTGGAGATTTACGGACTGGGAGACTATGTTTGCCGCAATAGCGGACGGCACAATCGTTGGCATGGCATCGTTTATGAAAACGGACTATTATCCGCTGCCGGAAATATACCCGTGGATATCGACCATATTTGTTTCCGAAGAATACCGCGGGCACAGAATAAGCCAAAGGCTGATAGATTTTGCCAATGATTATGCCAAGGCGTGCGGCTTTGACGTGACGTATATACCTTCCGAGCATGTTGGGCTTTATGAAAAGTTTGGCTATAGCTACGTTAAGGACATTGTAAACTACGGAAACGGAGTGGACAGGCTGTATTTTAAGCGAATATAATAATAAATATAATAGACAAAATAAAACCTCCGCATGATTTATGATATGCGGAGGTTTTGTGCTTTTGGTTTACTTATTTATTGCCGCCGAAAAGACGGGTGAAGAAATTGCCTACGGATGCGAAGAAGCTCTTTATGCTTTCGCCTATCTTGCTTACGGTCTGGCCTATTTTTCCGGCGTTATCGACCGTTTTGGCTATGCCTACAAGCTTATCCTTCAGCTCGTCCGTATCCAGCTTTTCAAGGCTGCGGCAAAGGGACACGAGCTGGTTCTTCTGCGAATCGTTAAGGGAAACGTTATAGGTTTCGCAAAGCTTATCTATTTCGGCCTTAACTTCTTCGTCGGTCATGGTCTGGGTCTGGTCAATTATCTCTTTAAGCCCGTTTACAAGCTGCGTAGCCTCCTCGCTGCCTATGTATTCGGCCAGATTGCCCGTGGTTATCAGTTCTTCAACGCCGACTGCCTTGGCGATCTCATTAAGGCTTGAGCCGGTTATGTCCTCATACGCCTTGTATATGCCCGTGAGTGCAGCCGTGCCGGATACGTCAAACGGCGCGGTGACTATCACCTTTGCATCGGTTATGCCGGCGGTGGTCAGCGCATTGATATACATTTCGGAAGTGCACCAGTTGATATGCTTTGTGGTTATCTGCAATCCGCTGCCGGGCTCTCCAATCACTATATATGTGCAGGAAAGCGCAACCTTACCTATTTTCTTTTCGGGCGCTATGCCTTCAAGATAGGCGCGCTCATCGGCGTTGGTAACGGTTATTTCTATCGCGTCGCCGGGTTCAATGCCAAAGTCCGCATAAACCTTGGTGCGCTCTTCCGCGTCAAGGTCTGCGCCTATGGTAACGCGCGCGTCGCCCTGTTCCATGGCCGTTGCGCCAGCGGGCAGCGTGCAAAGCAGCATGCATACCGCCATAGCTAATGATAATATTTTCTTTTTCATAAACAAGTCCTCCTTTAGGTTCCCGCATGGGAGCTAACAGGTTAGATTATACCACATTTTTTATTGAGACGTATTAACAGGATGTGAAATTTGGCAATGCTAAAGCCCCAATTTTTGCCATAATATGGCGCTTTGGCGCATAAAAATGCCCGCCGCGGGCTTTTCGCCTGAGACGGGCATAGTTTTGGTTGTTCAGACAGCTTTACGCCTTCTTGGCATAATGCTTGCGGGTAAGTATGTAGATAGGCAGACCGATAAGGGTCACGGCTATGCTGCCCAGGGAGAGCAGGGTAGCCTTGGTGCCGCTGAGGAACAGCTGACTTACCATAACATACAGACCGCTGACGATGGCCAGTATGGGGATAACGGGGTAAAGGGGAACCTTGTACTTGCGGTCAAGGTTCGGCTGCTTGCGGCGCAGAGTCATTACGCACGCGAAGGTCAGAGTGTAGAATATCCAGCAGGAGAACACCGCCAAGTCGGTCAGCATATCAAACTGCTGAGTGATGGAATACAGGCAGCCAAGGAAGCCGACCAGTATGATGGAGTTGGTGGGAACGGAGTTCTTGTTCAGCTTGGCAAAAGCGCCGCTGAAGGGGATGGACTGAGTTTCGCCAAGGTAGTAGGCAACGCGGGAGCCGGAAAGCAGGAAGCCGTTTGCCGCACCTATAACGGAAATTATGATACCAACCTTTACCAGCGTGCCGCCGACAGGCCCGAATATCCTCATGGCAACTTCGGCCGCGGGGGACTGATAGTTCATCAGTTCATCGGCGGGGATGACCCACAGATAAGCCATATTGATTATGAAGTAAACGGCCATTATGATGGACACGCCGCCAACGATAGCGCGGGGCAGGTCGCGGCCGGGGTTCTTCATTTCGCCGGCGATAGCGCCAACGTTGGTCCAGCCTTCAAATGCGAACAGAACCGCTATAAGCGTCTGGCCCAGTACTGCGCCGGTGCTCAGCTGCGCACCGGTGGCGGGATCGTTACCGACCATGGGGGTGAATATGGGGTGTCCGCCTTCGCCGAGTATGAAGCCGAAGATCATCAGCAGTACCAGCGGGATAAGCTTGCAGATGGTGGAAACTATCTGCACGCCGGAAGCGGTCTTATTGCCAAGGGTGTTGATGGCAACAAGAATGATTATAACGGCCATGCCTATGGGCAGCGCGTACTGAGAACCGACATATTCGGCCAGCTCCTGACCAACACGCACGCCGTAACCGGCAAGGAAGGCAGGGTAGAATATGATTACCTGCATCCAACCGGCAAGGAAGCCGATCTTATCGTTGTAAACTTCGCCAAGATAGGTGACCATGCCGCCGGTCTTGGGGATTAGCACTGCGACCTCGGCAAACGTGAGCGCGCCGAGAATGCTTGCTACGCCGCCGATTATCCATGAGAGCATACCCATGCCGGGTGCGCCGCCGGTGGCCTGATAGATGGCATAAGGCTTAAAGAATACGCCGGCGCCTATGACGCAGCCGACAACGATAGACATTGCGGACATTACGCCAAGGTTCTTTTTGAGTTCTTGCTTTTCCATTGTTAATGAAACCCTCTCTGTCTTTTTTACAATCGAAATTGTTATTTTTTGCGCAATTCTATGCGCCTTTAAGAATATAGAACAAAGTTAACAAAATGTCAATGGTATTGTTACTATTATTCGTATAAATGATGATAATATGTCAAAATCATATGCCTCCTTATGTTTATGTATATATGCTTAACACCGTGATATATTCATAATTATATGATATAATTAAAAACTTAAGAAGTGTAAGAAAGGGCGGTAAAGCGGCAATGTATGCAAAGGTAATGGTGGACGTTGCGCACAGCAATGTGGACAGGCTGTTTACATATGAAGTTCCGAATGATCTGGCCGTGACCGCCGGGCAAAGGGTGCTTATACCGTTTGGCGGGAACAACCGCAGCATAGAAGGCTTTGTGCTTGAATTGAGTGAAAATGCGCCCGAGAATATCGGCACTATAAAGCGGATAGTTCGCGCCATGGAGCCGTATCCCGCGCTTACAGCTGAGCAGATAGAGCTTGCCAAGTGGATAAGCAAAAGCTACCATTGCCTGCTTGTTGAGGCGCTGCGGCTTATGATACCGGCGCAGCTGAGGGGCGGCAGGGTTAAAGAAAAGACCGAGCGCATAGTGCGCATAAACGCGGACATAGACCCCCATCAGGCGCTTGATTCGCTGAAAAACAGCAGCGGGGTATCCCGTGCGCCTAAACAGAGCGAGGTGCTGGAGCTTTTATGCCGGATGAACACCGCCGTAAGCGTTGCGGACATCAATGCGTTCATACCAAACGCAACGGCGGCTGTAAACGCATTGATAAAGAAGGGGATACTAAAGGACGATGATTATATTGTCTATCGCGATCCGTTCGCAAGCGTAAATATAGCGCCGAGCAAGCCGCTTGAGCTTACGGCAGATCAGCGCAGCGCGCTTGAAGCAATAAATAAAAGCATAGACGGCCGAGCAGGTACAAGCCTTCTGTTCGGCGTTACGGGCAGCGGAAAGACGGAAGTTTATATGCAGGCCATAAGCCATGCCCTGTCATTGGGCGGGCAGGCGATAGTGCTTGTGCCGGAAATATCGCTCACGCCGCAGGCAATGCAGCGCTTCCGCAGCCGCTTCGGGGAGCGCGTTGCCGTGCTGCACAGCCGACTGTCCTATGGCGAACGGTATGACGAATGGCGCAGGATACGCCTTGGCATGGTTGATGTTGTAATAGGCGCGCGCAGCGCCGTGTTTGCCCCGCTTGAAAGGGTAAAGCTGATTGTAATAGATGAAGAACACGAGCAAAGCTACCATAGCGACCATACCCCGCGTTATGGCGCGGCGGAGGTGGCGCAGAAGCGCGCTGAGCTGAGCGGCGCTGCTGTTGTGCTGGGCAGCGCAACGCCGTCCGTAGGCACGTTCAGGCGGGCGCTCAGCGGGCGGTATTCGCTGATAGAGCTGCCTAACCGCGTAAACAACGCCCCTTTGCCGAAGGTAAAAATAGTGGATATGCGCGCGGAGTTTTTGAAGGGCAACAGCAGCGTGTTCAGCGAGGCGCTGCATGGCGAACTGAAGCGCTGCTTTGACGCGGGAGAGCAGGCAATTTTATTTATGAACCGCCGCGGATATTCAACGTTTGTATCCTGCCGCGGGTGTGGATATACGCTCAAATGTCCCGATTGCGATGTATCCATGACATATCACAAATACGAAAACGTTATGAAATGCCATTACTGCGGCCGCACGGCAAGAATACCGGCAAAATGCCCGCAGTGCGGCAAGCCGTATCTTAAATACTTCGGCGTTGGTACGCAGCAGGTGGAGGAGCAGCTTAAGGAGCAGTTTACCGGCGTTACCGCGCTCAGGATGGATTATGACACTACGCAGGGCAAGGACGCGCATTATAAAATACTTGATAGGTTCATGCGTGGCGAAGCGCAGGCACTGATAGGCACGCAGATGATCGCCAAGGGGCTGGATATACCCAACGTTACAACGGTTGGCGTAATTGCGGCGGATACAATGCTGCATGTGCCGGATTACAGGAGCGCGGAGCGTACGTTCCAGCTGCTTACGCAGGTGGCGGGCCGCGCGGGCCGCGGGGAGCGGGAGGGCAGTGTTATCGTGCAAAGCTACACGCCTGAGCACGCCGTTATAGAGCTTGCGGCCAATCAGGATTACCGTGGCTTTTATGATTATGAGATAGCATCGCGCCGTGCGGGACTGTTTCCGCCGTTTTCGCTGTTTATAAGAATAGTGTTTACGGGAGAGAACGAGGCCGCAATAGATAACATGAACGAGCGCTTTGCGGCGGAAATGAAGCAGCGCATATATACCGCGCTTGACGCTCAGGGCGCAAGCCGGCAGGAGCTGCTTTTCATGGTGGCGTCGCCCGCGCCGATGAAAAAACGGCAGGGGCTGTTCCGGTACGAAACGCTGATGAAGCTGGTGCGCACAAAGCATACCGCGGCGGTTATAGACGCAATATATGCCTTGTGCGACGAACGCCGGCGCAGCGAGATGGGAAACGTGGAGATAAATCCGGCGGATATGTTCTGAGTATTGATTCTTGGGGCTTTTGCGGGTTATAATATTTTGATGCAATTATGGAGGAGAATATATGGCTAAAAGACGAATCATGACCGGCGATGCAGAATGTTTGTACAAGGTTTGCCGGAAGGTGGATAATTTTGACAAGCGTTTGGCCGTTTTGCTTGACGATATGGCGGAAACTATGTACGACGCCGAAGGCGTTGGCCTTGCCGCGCCGCAGGTGGGCATACTTAAGCGCGCCGTGGTTATAGACTGCGGCGACGGCCTTGTGGAACTCATAAACCCGGAAATATTGGAAACAAGCGGTGAGCAGGGCGGATATGAAGGCTGCCTGTCCTTCCCGGGCGAAAGCGGCTATGTTGTCAGGCCCAACCATGTGCGCGTTCGCGCAATGAACCGCTTCGGTGAAGAATGCGAATATGAAGGGGATGGCCTTTTTGCCCGCGCCATACTGCACGAGACGGATCATCTTAACGGCCTTGTATATAAGCGCCTTGTTACCGAAGCGCCCGAAGGATACGATGAAAACGAGGAAGATGAATGAAAATAGCTTTTTTAGGCACGCCTGATTTTGCGCTGCCTTCGCTGAAAATGCTGCATGAGCGCGGGGACGACGTGGTCGTGTTCACACAGCCGGACAAGCCCGTTGGGCGCAAGGCGGTAATGACCCCGCCGCCGGTAAAAAAGGCCGCGTTAGAATACGGCATGAAGGTTTACCAGTTTGATAAGATAAAAAGCGAAGAAGGTGTTGCCGCGCTGAAGGCTGAAGCGCCGGAGCTAATGGTAACGGCAGCCTTTGGGCAGATACTCAGCCGCGAAAATCTTGCCGTGCCTAAGTACGGCTGCATAAACGTGCACGGCAGCCTGCTGCCCAAATACCGCGGAGCCGCGCCGATACAGTGGGCTGTGATAAACGGCGAAAAGATAACCGGCGTTACCACCATGCTTACGGATATTGGGCTGGATACGGGCGACATTTTGCTGAAGAAAGAAACTGAAATATGTGAAAACGAGACTGCCGGAGAATTGTTCGACCGATTGGCCGAAATGGGCGCGGAGCTGCTGAAGGAAACAATAGAAGCGCTCGAGCGCGGCGAGCTGAAGCCGATAAAGCAGAACGAGGCGGAGGCAACCAAGTGCGGCATGATAAAAAAGGAATACGGGCATATAGATTTCTCGCGCGGCAAGGATGCTGTGCATAATTTGGTGCGCGGAATGAATCCGTGGCCTTGCGCATATGCAATGCTTGAGGGCGAAGCGGTAAAAATATGGAAAACGCGCCATAGCGACGCGGAGCCGAGCCGCGGTGAACCCGGGCTTATATTGCGCGCGGACAGGTTTAACGGCATACTTGTGGACTGCGGGGACGGCGTGATAGAAATACTTGAACTTCAGTTCCCCGGTGCCAAGCGCATGGATGCGGCAAACGCGGTGCTTGGACATAAAATGGGCTTTAAGGTGTTTGAGTGAGCACGCGGCGCGTTGCGCTGAATGCGCTTTCAGACATAATCGATAACGGCGCGTATGCCAATCTGTGCCTCAAGCGGGCGGAGCAGGGGCTGAATGAGCGGGACGCGAAGTGGGTTTCCGCCGCGGTGTACTGCACGCTGGATCATCTTATGATGATAGACAGAATAATTGCTGCCCACGCTAAAGGCAAACCGGGTAAGACCATACGCAATATACTGCGCCTTGGCGTTTGCCAGGCGAAATACATGAATGTTCCGGACAGTGCCGCCTGCAACGAATCCGTGCGCCTTGCCAAGGAAGTGGGCAAGGGCGCGCTTTCGGGTTATGTTAATGGCGTTATGCGCTCCGTTTGCAGGGATACCGAGCTGCCGCCGCTTCCAGATGAACCGGTTGAGCGGCTGAGCGTTGAATATAGCTGGCCAAGGTGGCTGGCTGATGAGCTTGTTGCCGATTACGGCATAGCCGAAGCCGAAGGTATAATGGCGCAGCAGACGCATGATTTCTGCATACGGGCACAGTGGCCCTATACCGCGGATGAACTTGCCTGCGCGCTCAATGATAGAGGAATAGGCTTTAGGCGCGGCAAAATAGACCCAAACGCATTTTGCCTTGAAAACGGCTTTAATGTTGAAAAGGAGCCGCTGTTTACGGAAGGCAAAATAACCGTGCAGAGTGAAAGCGCTATGCTTGTCTGCCGCGCTATTGAGCCTAAGGCGGGGATGAAAATACTGGACGCATGCTGCGCGCCCGGAGGGAAAACGGCATACATGGCGTCGCTTGCGAAAAACGAATGCAGCATTGCGGGCTTCGAGCTGCATGAGCACCGGCGTGAACTTACGCTGAATACGCTCAAAAGGCTGCATGTCGAAAACGCCGAAATAGTGCAAAAGGATGCATCGGTATACGATGATGCGTACTGCGGCGCGTTTGACGCGGTACTTGTCGATGCGCCGTGCTCCGGTCTCGGTGTGCGTGGTAAGCCCGATGTTCGCTACGCCAAAACGAGCGGAATGATAGACGCGCTTAGCGAATTGCAGCTGAAAATACTCAATACATGCGCGCGCTATGTTAAAATCGGCGGCACGTTTGTGTATTCAACGTGCACCGTGTCCCGGCGCGAAAACATTGGCGTATGGGAGCAGTTTCTTGTCGAAAATTGCAACTATGCTCCGGGCAATATGGAAAATATATTGCCTCATGATATGCGAAGCCGCGCAGAGGGCGGGCGGATACAGCTGCTGCCGCAGCATGACGGAACGGAAGGCTTTTTTATAGCCAAATTTATACGCAGGAGATAATGATGACGGGGCTAGTTTCAATGGACACGGCGGAGCTTGAGGCGCTGCTGAAAGAATGGGGCGAACCGGGCTTCCGCGCGAAGCAGGTTTTTTCATGGCTCAGCCGCGGCGTAAAGCCCGAAAACATGACCAATCTGCCGAAAACGTTAAGGAGCAGGCTGAGCGAGCTTGCGTTTGACGGGGCGGAAATATACGATAAGTTCATATCTCAAAAGGACGGTACCATAAAATACCTGTTTTCGCTAAGCGACGGAAACATTGTTGAAGGCGTGCTTATGCGCTATCATTACGGCAACACGCTTTGCATATCAACACAGGTTGGCTGCCGCATGGGCTGCGCGTTTTGCGCATCCACGCTTGAAGGCTGCATAAGGAACCTTACTCCTGGAGAAATGCTTTCGTTTGTCGCGCTTGCCAATGCCGATGTTCCCGCGGAGAAAGGCAGAGACAGAAGTGTAACGAACATAGTGCTTATGGGAAGCGGCGAACCGCTTGATAATTACGATAATACGGTCAAATTCCTGAAACTTGTCTCCTCACCTGACGGCATGGGCATAAGCCCAAGGAATATTTCGCTTTCAAGCTGCGGCCTTGTGCCAAGGATAGATACATTGCCGCAGGATGCGCCGCATGTTACGCTTTCTGTATCGCTCCATGCGCCCAATGATGAAATACGCAATAAACTGATGCCTATAAATAAGGCATATCCGATCGCCGAGGTACTTGCTGCGGCAAGGCGATATGCCCAAACAACGGGTCGGCGTGTTGTGTTTGAATACGCGCTGGTAAAAGGGCTTAACGATTCGCAGGTGAACGCCAACGAATTGGCGGCCCGCCTTAGGGGGATGACATGCCATGTGAATCTTATTCCGCTTAACCCCGTAAAGGAGCGCAACCTTTTAGGCACCAGTCGAAAGGAAGCGGAAGTGTTCAGAAAATGGCTTGAGGATAGAGGAATATCCGCAACCGTTAGGCGTGGAATGGGAACCGATATAGACGGCGCCTGCGGTCAGCTTAGGCGGCGCGTGCTTATGCAAAGGGAGGAGCAACAATGAAATATGCTGCAAAGACCATTACCGGTATAAGAAAGCAAAATCAGGACGCCGTTTTTATACCCGAAAGTGGCATGATAGCCATCGCTGCCGTTGCAGACGGAATGGGCGGCCATAACGCGGGCGATATTGCAAGCGCGCTTGCAATAAAAACGCTGGTGGAGAATATGCATAAAAACGCGCCCGGAACTATTCGGGAGCGGCTTATAAACGCGGTGAACATGGCCAATTCAGCCGTGTATGAACTATCCTTCAGCGATGAAGGATACCGCGGCATGGGCACAACGCTTGTGGCTGCGGTGCTGGAAGAAAAGCGTTTTATCGCGGCAAATGTTGGCGACAGCAGGCTCTATCATTATGATGGGCTGCATCTTAAGCAAATAACTGAAGATCATTCGTATGTTGCCCAACTTGCGGCGCTTGGCTATATCACGCGGGAGGAAGCCGCGCGCCATCCTCAGCGCAATATTATAACCCGCGCTGTAGGCACACGTCCAATTGAGCGGGTGGATGTGTTTGAATGCGCATGGGAAAAGGGAGATAAGCTGCTCATATGCACGGATGGGCTTTACGGTGAACTGAGTGAAGATGAACTGGCGGACGCACTCGGCCGGTCGGCTGAAGAATTGCAAACAGCGTGCGATGCGCTTGTAGAACGCGCGCTGAAAGCCGGCAGTCGGGACAATATAAGCGCTGTAATAATATATAACGATGGGGAGAATGCCGAATGATAGGAAGAGTAATTTCCGGAAGGTATACGGTAGAATCCCTTATAGGCTCCGGCGGAATGGCGAACGTGTATAAAGCGCATGACAACATGCTCAACCGCACGGTCGCGCTTAAAGTATTAAAGGAAGAACACCGCGGGGACATGGAGTTCGTGCGCCGCTTCGAGCGCGAAGCGCGCGCCGTGCTCAGCCTTTCGCATGAAAATATTGTCCGCTCCTATGCCGTTGGCGAGGATGGGGATATAAGCTATATAGTGCTGGAATACGTTGAAGGCAGCACATTGAAAGAATTGATAAAGAGCGACGGGCCAATGTCTCCCAAGGTTGCCGTAAATATAATGTGTCAGGTGCTAGATGCGCTGTCCCATGCGCACCAGAAGGGAATAATACACCGCGACGTTAAGCCTCAGAACGTTATAATCACCCCGCGCGGCAGGGCGAAGCTGACCGATTTTGGCATAGCGAGGGACGTTGCGGCCACCACGCGCACGTTCACCGGATCGAATGTCGTTATGGGGTCGGTGCATTATATTTCTCCGGAGCAGGCAAGGGGAGAGGATGTCACCGCCGCATCGGACATTTATTCGTGCGCAATAATGCTTTATGAAATGCTTACAGGGCAGGTGCCGTTCGGCGGGGATAACTCCGTGTCTATTGCTCTTAAACATTTGCAGGAGGATATAACGCCGCCGTCGGAACTCAATCCAAGGGTTCCGCGCGCGCTGAGCGACGTTGTGGTGAAGGCCGCCGGCAAGGAGCCGAGCCAGCGCTATCCTTCCGCAAGGCAGATGAAGTACGATCTTCTTAGGGCGCTGCGCGAGCCGCACGGCAAGTTTGCCCGCATATATAACCATGATGAGCACGGCAAACACCGTATGAATCACGGCGTGATGAATATTGTGGTTATGCTCATTGTAGTGCTTGGGCTTTTCACGGCGCTGTTTTTCATTGCAAGATCAGTACGTGAAGACAAGGGCTTCACGGCAGCCACGGAATACATAATTCCTACCGTTACCAACAAAAAGCTTGAGGAAGCCATAGGCATAGCGCAGCTTAGAGGCTTTGAAATATCGGTTGACGAATATAAGCCGAGCGATATAGATGAAGGCACCGTGCTGGAGCAATCCCCTGCCGCGGGAACAAACGCCAAGCAGGGCGATACGATAAGCGTTACCGTAAGCTCCGGCAGCGATTATGTTACCGTTCCGGAGCTTATCGGAAGGACGCTGCAGGATGCTACGGATCTTGTGTGGGGCATGGATCTCCAGCTTGGCGTGCCGCAGTATGTTACGAGCGATCTGCCGTACGGCCAAATAGTCAGGCAGGAGCCCGTTGCGGGCACAAGCACGTTCGCCGGGGATAGAATAGAAATATGGATAAGCGGTACGCCCGGCAAAGCTACACAGATGCCAAACGTTATGGAGCTTGATCTCAGCAAAGCGATAGCGCTGCTCAGGGAAGAAGGCTTCAAGCAAATACGCATACGCACCGTGCAGCCGGACAGCCAGATAGCGGCCGAAGAATCTGTCGTTGCGCAGAATCCGTCCCCGAACATATCCGTTGCTGCGGACGCGGTCGTTGAATTGAGCGTTTGCCGGTCTCAGCTTGGCAATTATGCGGCGGATGTTGCCTTCAATTTGGATATTGCGGCAGGACCCGGCGTCGTAACAGTAACAGCAAAGCTTGAAGATGGGCTTGAGCTGGTGATATATGAAACCACGCTGCCCGTAGGTTCGCAGCAGAGTGTTTCATTCACCGCGTATTTGCAAAAGGCCGGCCAATACGAATGCACCGTATATGTGGATGGCGTGGTCGTAAGGAGTGGGCAGATAGGCTTTGAATACAGGAGATAATGCATGGCTGATACAGGGCTGATACTAAAGGGTATAGGCGGCTTCTATACCGTGCTTAGCGATAATGGCACGGAAATAGTATGCCGCGCGCGCGGAAGGTTCAGGAAGGATGGTATAACGCCCGTGGTGGGCGATAGGGTTGAATATGTTGAGGACGGCGAGGGCCGCTCGGTCAGTAAGATACTGCCGCGGCGCAATATATTTATTCGCCCTGCCGTGGCCAATTTGGATAAGCTTATAATAGTCGCCTCGCTTTCCGCGCCGAAGCCTGACCTTATGCTGATGGATAAGCTTACTATTCGCTGCGAAAAGCATAATGTTGAGCCGGTGATAGTGCTGAACAAATGCGATCAGGCTGATGCGGATGCGGCGGATGATATTCGCGCGCAGTACGCGCCGGCGGGATATACCATTATTACCGCATCGGCCGCCAAAGGGGACGGCGTGGACGCTATAAAAGCTGAGATAGCGGGGAACATATGCTGCTTTGCGGGGCAGAGCGCCGTGGGCAAATCCTCGCTTATAAACGCCATTGTGCCGGAACTTGCGCTTGAAACGGGCGGGCTGTCCAGAAAAACGGACAGAGGACGGCATACCACGCGCCATGCGCAGCTTTGGCATGTATGCGGCGGGGCGGTGCTGGATACGCCCGGGTTCAGCTTGCTTGAAGCGGACGAGATGGAGCCGAAGGAGCTTTGCGAATGCTATCGCGAAATGCGCGGCAAACGCATAGGCTGCCGTTTTGGCGAATGTTTGCACCGCAGCGAGCCGGACTGCGCCGTTAAACCGCTTATAGGCACTGCGCTGTCGCAGGAGCGATATGAAAGATACCTTATAATACTTGATGAATTGATAGAAAAGAGGAAACACAAATATGATTAAGATCGCCCCCAGCCTGCTCTCTGCCGATTTTGCGAACATGGGAGAAGCCACAAGAAAGCTTGGCGAATGGAATGCAGACCTTGTGCATTTCGACGTAATGGACGGCACGTTCGTGCCCACGATAACGTTTGGGCCGGCCATGTGCGCCGCCATACGCCCGTATACAGAGCTGCCTATAGATGTGCATATAATGGTGGAGCATCCGGAAACATATATAGACCAGTTTGCCAAGGCGGGCGCAGACTATCTTACGTTCCATGCAGAGGCCGATGCACATGCGCACAGAACGCTTCAGGCAATACGCCGCGCGGGCATGAAGGCCGGCGTTGCAATTAATCCAGGCACGCCTGTTGAGATGGTGCAGTATCTTTTGTCCATATGTGATTTGGTGCTGGTTATGAGTGTTAATCCGGGCGCTGGCGGGCAGAGCTTTATTGCGGAAGTACTGCCGAAAATAGAGTGGCTTAAAAAGCAGCGTGAAGCACACGGCTATACATATGAGATAGAGATAGACGGCGGCATAAATGCGGACACTGCGAAGCTTGCTGCCAAGGCGGGCGCGGACATACTGGTATCCGGAAGCAGCGTATTCAAGGCGAGTGATCCAAAGGACATGATCGCGCGGATGCACGGAGCCGAAAACTGATTTTAGAAAAATTTTTATTAGCCGGCGTGGGGATAAAACGGCATTTGTCCCCACGCGCGCAAAAATAATGCTTGCAATAAGTCGGCTTTTATGTATAATAATATGTGCGTCAAGCGAATGGGGTTATAGCTCAGCTGGTCAGAGCGCTACGTTGACATCGTAGAGGTCGTTGGTTCGATCCCAACTAATCCCACCACAATAATCCTGCGGTGTGCGTAAGTTCCTGTGTATAAACCCACAGAGTAACTACGGGAGCGCAATTGCCGAGGCGGATGTCGAGCCGGCCTGACCGGATGGCAGCAAACCAACAGAGCGCACCCACCTGCCGAGAGGCGGGTGTTATATAGGGAGCGACGGCATCTTGGGATTATCAAGCTTCAATGCGGAATTGTGTAATGGTAGCACCTACGACTCTGACTCGTATTGTCTAGGTTCGAATCCTAGTTCCGCAGCCAAAACCCCGTACTGATGTACGGGGTTTTATGTTACTCATTCGTTGTGTGCTACGCAGCAGAGGAAGTTGAGCTAAATATCAGATGCTTTGATGTGTATGATTAGATGCCTGTATACATGCATACAAATACTATGATAGCCATAAGCAGTAGTTTTAACTGTAAAGAAAATGAGACGAATACGATAATTAATATAGAATATGACTTGCTTTTATAGGCAAAATTGATATAATTAATGCATAAAGAATTGCCAAAGCATGAACGGCAAATCGCAAAACCTGACGGAAAGGCAGTGAATAGTTATGGGCGCGTGGGGAACTACGCTTTATTCGAATGACACGACGAGCGCTATAAGAGACGAGTATATAAAGAAGTTGAACAGCGGCGAGCCGAACGAAGAAATAACTATGGATCTCATTAAAGAGTTTCAAGCGTTGATTTGTGATACCGAAGAACAGGCGTTATTCTGGTATGCCTTAGCGGATATGCAGTTGAGCCACGGCATGCTTATGCAGTATGTACGTGACAAGGCGTTGCTTTGCATGGAGGATATAAAGGAATCCGAGCGCTGGGCGCGTCCGGATCAAGACATGGTCACGGGCTGGGTCAAAACACTTGAAGCGTTGAAAAAGAGGTTGGAGGCCGAACTGCCGAAGAACACGGGCAAGATTGAGTAAAGTCTGCTTTTTGGCGGGTATGGCCTGAGGTGGCTATACTGGAGTGTTTTTAGAGAATTTGATTAAGCAATTAAAAGAGCCTATTTTGTGGTAGGCTCCTTTTATTTACCCTACCTTATCAGCACAATTTGACTGAATACGCGCAATGTAATATAATATTTTAGCGTAATATGGCTATACATATTAGCACAACGGTGCTTTTATTGCGGTAAGGAGGATATTATGGGCAGAATGTTTGGTACGGACGGCGTGAGGGGGATTGCAAACGCCGACCTTAGCTGTGAATTGGCAATGAAAATAGGCGCGGCTGGCGCATATGTGCTGACAAGCGTACATAATCCGCGCATACTGGTTGGGCAGGATACCCGGAAGTCGGGCGATATGCTCGCATGCGCGCTGAGTGCCGGCATATGCTCGATAGGCGGCGATGTGATAAACGTAGGCGTCATCCCTACGCCCGCAATGGCATACCTTGCGCGGCTGTATTCTGCGGATGCCGCCGTTATGATAAGCGCATCGCACAACACAATGGAATACAACGGCATAAAATGGTTCGATGGCGATGGCTATAAGCTTTCCGATGAACTTGAGGACCGCATAGAAGCCATTGTAAAGGGCGAAGAAATAATGGATAAGCCTACGGGAAGCGGCGTTGGCAACTGCCTGAGCGCACCGCGAGCCGTTGAAAAATACAAGGAATTTCTCAAATCCACCGCTACGGAAAGCTTCAGCGGCATGACCGTAGTGCTCGATTGCGCAAACGGGTCTGCATCTAATATAGCAGCCGACGTATTCAGCGAACTTGGCGCAAAGGTGATATCCTGGGCCGATGAGCCGGACGGCTGTAATATAAACGACCTTTGCGGCTCCACACATCCCGATAGCTTGCAGGAACTTATGACGGAGCGCATGGCGGATGCAGGCTTTGCTTTTGATGGCGATGCAGACAGGGTGATAGCCGCGGATGAAATGGGCAACATTGTTGATGGCGACAGGATAATGGGCATCTGCGCTAAATATATGAAGAAAGAAGGGAAGCTTAAGGACGATACGCTTGTTGTTACCGTGCTTTCCAATCTTGGCCTTAAACTGCGCATGAAGGAACTTGGCATAAATATAGAAGAAACCGCCGTAGGCGACAGATACATACTCGAGCGCATGCGCCAGAAGGGGTATTCCCTTGGCGGCGAGCAGTCCGGCCATATTATATTCTATGACAAGAATACCACGGGCGATGGTATGCTCAGTGCAATACAGGTGATGAACATACTGGCAAAGACAAAGAAGCGCTTTTCGGAGCTTGCAAATGATGTTCCTATACTGCCGCAGGTTATGGTGAACGTTGTAGTATCACCGGAGGACAAGGCTGCTGCGCTTAAGGATGAAGACATGATAAACGATATACGCGCGGTGGAAAAGCTGCTTGAAGGCGAAGGAAGGGTGCTGGTGCGCGCAAGCGGCACGGAACCGCTTATAAGAATAATGCTGGAGGGCAGGAGTGAGGAGCAGATAAATCCCCTTGCCCTGAGAATAGCCAAAATACTTGAAGCAAAGTATGCCGGCAGAATAAAATAACGCGCCGCTTTACTTTATCGGTAAACGGTGATATTATATAGGATAGGAAACTGAATACACTTTCATGTTCCGCCCCGCTTTGGGGAGGCTAAGAGGGAAGCAGGTTAAAGGCCTGCGCGGTCCCGCCGCTGTATGCGCGGAGCGTTCTGCATATGTGCCAACTCACTTGGCACTGTCACTGGGTTATAAGCACCCGGGAAGGCATTGCGGAATGCGATGAAGCGCGAGCCAGAAGACCTGCTTGAAAGTTCGCCTTACCACGGGTCAATGGTACATGGGGCGGGGTATACTAAGCTTATTTTCTCGTATGCCCGATTGATTTATGTGTGCAGAAATACGGCTGCGGCGATTATCGCCGCAGCTTTTTGCGTACAAAAAACTTGGAAAGGAACATATTGGTAAGGTGAGTATTCAAAAAAAACTTTTTGCGGCAATGGCGCTTATTATGGCGCTTTTGCTCGCGGGATGCAGCGCGATAGGCTCTAATGACCACAGGGGTTCGCTTGATGTTGACTATATCGCAAACGGCGATGAGGGTGAAGATAGGCTTAATCAGCTAAAAGGCCTTGCCGCAGAGAACACCACATCTGAGCCGGAGAACAAGCTTAGAACACCGGCGCCGGTTGACGGCGGAGACGATGAGGATACCGCATCCGTTGGCAGGGCGCAGGCAGAGGCAAGGGATAATGAAATAACTTCCGAAGCCGTACAGACTGAGCAGACAGCGGCCCCCGTGAGCAGTAAAGAGCCGGAGGCGAACACCTGCACCATAACGATACGGTGCGATACCGCCGTTGCAAAGGGCATGCATCTTGAAAAAAAGTGGCAGGGGATAGTCCCTGCAAGCGGCGAGATACTCAAAACCACCACGATGACGTTTGAGCAGGGGGATACGGTTTTTGATGTTCTGTGCGCCGTGCGCGATAAGTATAAGCTGCATATGGAGTATTCCGGCGCAAAGGGCAATGAGTATATAGAAGGAATAAACAACCTTTATGAATTCGATGGCGGCCGCTGGAGCGGATGGATGTATTGCGTGAATGATTGGTACCCCAACTATGGCTGCGGGCAATACGTGGTCAAAAGCGGGGATGTAATAGAATGGAACTACACGTGCGACCTGGGTAAGGACCTTGGCCAAACGTGGCTGGCGGGATAAGAGCATGGGCGAAAGCGCGATAAGCATAAAAGGGCTTAAGAAGGACTATAACGTGGGCGCGGGCGAGGTGCATGCCCTGCGCGGTATAGATATGGAGATCGCATGCGGCGAATTTGTCTGTATTGCCGGCAAAAGCGGCAGCGGCAAATCGACTCTGCTCAATCTTGTTGCCGGGCTTGAAAGCCCGACCGATGGCAGCATAAACGTGCTTGGTCAGCGGATAGACCGAATGAGCGAGATTGAGCGCATTCGCTTCCGCTGCTCGCATATAGGGTTTGTATTTCAGTCTTATAGACTGCTGCCGCAGTATACGGCAATAGAAAACGTTGCGCTGCCGCTGATGCTGCGCGGCGTTGAAAAGCGGGAACGCGAACGGCGCGCGCTTGAGGCGCTGGATATGGTAGGCATAGCCAAATGCGCCCGCCAGCGCCCTGCGCAGATGAGCGGCGGAGAGCAGCAGCGTGCGGGCATAGCGCGCTCCATAATCACTTCGCCCGCAATAGTAATGGCGGACGAGCCTACGGGCAATCTTGATACGGCAACGGGCGAAATGGTGCTTACGCTGTTTCAAAAGCTGTTCAGGCAGAACGGCACAACGCTGATGATAGTTTCGCATGATGATGATATGCCGCGCCATGTGGACAGGACGATAAGACTGAGCGATGGAGCATTGATTGGGGAGGAAATAAACTAATGATAAAAAGAACCATTGCGGCGGCGATAGTACTAAGCATATTGCTTACGGCCCTGCCAACACTTGCCGCCGGCAAGGTGGAGCTGAGCTTTGATTGCGACCCGTCTACCGCAAGCATAGAGGTCATAGGTGGCAAGGCATACCTTGGTAACTACACCGTACCCGGAGACGGCACATATCCGTTTACGGCTACAGCTGACGGATACATGGATTACAACGGCTCTTTTGACGTGGTGGACGGCAAAGTATACTTCAACGGCGCTGAGTGCGGCGGCAATAAGATACATATTGTTATGAGCAAGCAGCTTTATCCTGTGCTCATAACCAAGAATCCGCAGAATATGACGCTTAATGTTACCGACTCGCTCGGCAATCCGGTAAGCGACACAGCCAACCTGCCCGCGGGAACGTATCTTTATACTGCATTTGCAGATGGGTACGAAAGTGCGGCAGGCAAGTTTGCCGTTGAAAATGCACCTGCGGTGGTGAACATAACGCTCAAAGCAATAGCTAAAACCACGCCGACTACAAGCGGCATAGGCGCGCTTGCGCTGCTGCCGGCAAACATTGCCGGGGAATATTACAGCGCGCCCACGGGAAGCCCGGGAGAACTGGTTAGCCTGTATCTTCCCGTTATAAATAACGGAGAACCGCTTACTGACATAACAATAGAGCCCATAATATCGAATAACGTTGAGGAATTCCCGTTTGCTGCGGATGCAGCAAATTATGGGCTGAGGCTGCCGGATCTTGGTACCGGGGCATGGGCCGTGGCCCAATATATGCTGAAAATATCGCCTTACGCCACAAATGGTGTAAAGACTGTGCAGTTCCGCGCCATATACCGCGAGAACGGCGTGCTTAGGGACAGCACGCTAAGCGCGAGCGTGACAATAGTGAATGGCTATAAAGCGCCGCAGGAAACGCTGCATACCGCGCCAAAGCTGATGGTGAGCGGCTATGCCGTGAATCTTGATACCATTTATGCAGGCGATGATTTCACGCTTACGGTGTTTATAAAGAACACATCCGCATCAGCTTCTGCCGTGAATATTACCGGCGCGCTCACGCTTGATCCGTCCGCGCTTATGGCGGCGCTTGGCAGGAGTGATACCGGCTATGCGGCCAAGATAGCGCCCGGCGATACTGCAGAAATAGTTTATGACCTTACCGCAATGCCGGATATTCAGGGTAATGCTCAAATAGCCATAAAGCTTGAATACGAGGATAAAGAAAACACCGCCGCAAACGTTACGCAGACCATAACGCTGCCCATTAAGCAAAGGATGCGCATAAGCGTGGATCAGCCGGAAATATTCGCGGAAGGCGCAGCGGAGGGGGATTATATTGCCGTTTCGCTGCCGATAGTGAACAAGGGCAAAACGAAGGCATACAACGTTGAAGTAAAGCTTGAAAGCGAAAAGCTGAGCATGAGCGAAAGCTATTACGGCGGCGATATACTGCCGGGCGCTAAGCAAAGCGCAGAGTTTCAGCTGCTTTGCCTTAAGGGCGGTGCAGCGGACGGAACGCTGACGGTAAGCTTTGAAGACGCCGAAGGCAATATATATGAACAGAATGTGCCTATACAGGTCGACATTGCCGAAAGCATAAGCATACCTGCTGTGGCTTATACGGAAGCCGAACAGCCGCAGGAGAAGCCCGAAGCATTCCCAATATGGATAGCAGCGGCGGGCGCGGCGGCAGTAATCGCGGTGGCGGCGGCGCTGATAATAAAAAAGGGGCGTAGCAATGCGGCCAAGTGACTTTATACGCACAGGCATAATAAACCTATCACGGCGGCGCGTGCGCACAAGCCTTACCGCATTATCTATGGCGATAGGCGTAATGTGCATACTGATGCTGGTTTCGGTGGGCATAGGGTATGAACAGGCGTATAGAGAATCGATAGAGGCCATGGGCAGCCTTACAAAAATAGATGTTACGCAAAAGAACGGCTCAAACGGGAAAATAGCCATTCTTAACAAAAAGGCGGTCGCTGCGTTTAAGGGGATAGACGGCGTTGAGGCGGTGACGCCCGTGCTGCAGTCAACGGCGTACCTTAAAAGCGGGAAATACATAACGATGGTAAAGCTGTATGGCATAGATATGGATACGGCGGCAAGCTTCGGCATAGCTCCAATTGAAGGCGAACTGCCAAAGAAAGGCACGCGGCTCATGCCGGAGCTTATGGCAACGGATGACCTGGCGGCAAGCTTTGCGGAGCCGGATACATGGAAAGAAGCAATAGACCGCAACGGCAAGCCGCTGATAGATCTTATGCGCGCAAACGTGAAGATGACGTTTGATTATGCAAGCCTTGTGGGCGACTATACAGAGGGCGAGGACGGCAGGGCCGTGCCGCTTGGCCAAAGCCTTAGGGCGAGCGTTACGGGAATATGCAGCGCAATGAACTATACCTATTCATGCTCGGCGTTTCTGCACATGGATACGCTCAAGGCAATAGCTGGAAACAGCAACGCCGCGGCGGACAAAAACGCGGCCGAATACCCGTTGGTCTGGGTAAAAGTAAGTAACGCTAACGACGTTATGGAAATAGCTTCGCTTATACGAAGCGCGGGCTTTGAAACATACAGCCTTACGGACATGCTGGAATCCGTAAAGGAGCAGACGGCAAGGATACAGGGATTGCTGTTCGCAATAGGTGCCGTGGCGCTGCTGGTTGCGGGGCTATGCATAGCGAACACAATGATGATGGCCATAAACGAACGGCGCACGGAGGTTGGCATACTGAAGGTGCTTGGCAGCGAACTTCGCGATATTGCGGCTATGTTCCTTACCGAGGCAGCAATGATAGGCTTGCTTGGCGGGCTTGTGGGAATAGGGCTGAGTTTTGCGCTGCGTGCCGCGCTGAACGGCATGCTGAGCGAAATGGATGTGCGTTCCGTAATGCCGGTATGGCTTGCTGGATTCGCGCTGGCGTTTTCGGTGGTAATTGCGGTTATAAGCGCGCTTATACCTGCAATGAACGCAATGAGAATATCCCCGCTTTGCGCAATGCGGGATGAATAGAAATAAGGAGAGCATGTATATGAAACTAAGGATGCGAATATGCGCGGCGCTTATTGCGATGCTGATGCTTTGCACATCGTTTGGATCGCTTGCGCTTGAAGGGGAGAGCTACACTTCATCTGAACAGCAGCTCATATTGTCCGTACAGTCCGCAATACAGCAGGGCGCAGCATATATGCTCAATCCCGTGGGCAGCTATTATCCGGAAAACGGGTTAAGCTTTGGCACGCTGCAGGGCGACTGGGCGGCATTTGCCCTTGGCAGGAGCGGCTTGGCGATACCGTATGACATATGGCAAAAATATGCGGATAACTCAAGCACGGCAATGGCAAAAGCCATAGAGAAGGTGAGGGCTGAGCACAGCGACATAACAACGCTGCCGCTTCTGCATTACCGCAAGCGTACAGAGAATATGCGCGCGATGATAGGCTATACATCGCTTGGCCTTGACGTGCATAACGTGGCGGGATACGACATAACCCGCGCGCTGGGCAACTATACGGATATTATATGGCAGGGCATAAATGCTACCATATTCACGCTTATCGCCCTGAATACGCTGAATTACGATATGCCGCAGCTTACATATGAAGAAATGAGCCAAGGCGTTCATGGTACGGCCGTACAGGCTACTCGGGAAATGCTTGTCACGCGCATAATGTCTCAGGAACTGCCAAGCGGCGGCTGGGTGCTGGATACGGGCTTTGAGGTTGAAGACGGGGATGGTTCCGGCAGCTTTACGCCGTCCACCGATAAGGCCGATCCTGATATTACCGCAATGGCCATACAGGCGCTCGCGCGGTACAGGAGCATGAACGTTACCGTGAACGGTACGGAGAAAAACGTTGGCGATGCGATAGAGCGCGGACTTAACGCGCTGAGCGCAATGCAAAAGAGCGCGGGCGATTTCGATTCATGGGGCACTACGAACGTTGAAAGCACGGCGCAGGTGCTTATGGCGCTTATAGCAATGGGCATAAACCCGCTGAAGGACGATCGGTTTATAACAGCAAGCGGTAACACGCTTATAAACGGCATATTGCGCTATCATGTTGCGGGTTCGGGCTTCCGACATGTTATGGACGGCTCTGTTAACGCTATGGCGACCGATCAGGCAATGTATGCGCTGGTAGCTTACGACCGCTTCCTGAAAGGCAAGAATTATATATACAACATGAGCGACAATTTAGAAGCTCATGCAATATCGATAGATACAGCTGAGCATGGCACGCTGAGCGCAGCTGAGAGCGCATCCCAAGGGCAGCGGATAACCGTGTATGCGTCCCCCGAGGACGGCTATATTCTAAGCGACGTTAAAGCATATCTGTATCAATCCGAAATAGCCTTTGACAATGGAGTAATGCGCGTTTCATGGGAACTTACGCCAACGTATCAACAGGCAGCCATAAGCGGCGATGGACTGAGTGCAAGCTTCATAATGCCAAACGTACCCGTGCTGATACGGGCGGAGTTTGGTGAGGGGGGCCAAACCGGCGAAAGCTATGGATTTATACAGACCAGTGTAAACGGCTCCGTTCGCGTATCAAAGGATAGCGCAAGGGCAGGCGAAAGGGTGCTTATAAGCCCCAAGCCGCTTGACGGTTATGAATACATAGAAGGCACAATCAGCGCAATAGGGCCAAACGGCGAAAGCATTGCACTGAGCGAGAACGCGAGCGGCGGCTGGGAATTCACAATGCCCAGCGGCAGCGTGACGCTGTATGCGGAGTTCAGCGAGCTGCAAGCCATAGGCCATGTGACAATATCCATAGAGAAATTCACGCTCGGTCAGGGATACATGATTGAACCTGTACAGGTAGAGCTGCGCCAGAATGACAGCGTTGCAAAAATAATAACCCGCCTGCTTGATGACTATGGCATGACATATACACTTGGGCCGAGTGCGAGCATAGAAAGCGGATTCTATCTTGCAACCATAACCGACGGCAGCAACCCCAATGAGAAGATAAATCCGCCGCAGTACATAGTGGATGCCATAAACAGCGATGGCGGAGAGCTTGAATATACGCGCGACAGTGAAAGCCTTGGCGAATTTGACTATGCGCAGAAGTCCGGCTGGATGTATTCGGTGAATGGTGCGTTCCCGAACTACGGTGCATCGGATTTCACGACCAATTCTGGTACAAATCCGCTGAAGGATGGCGACGTTATACGCTGGCAGTTCACCCTTTGGGGACTTGGTGCGGACATAGGCGGCGGCTTTGATGGCGATGAAACGTCCGGCTCGTTTGAACATTCATATACCGCAATAGCCGACAGAACTGCGGCTACAAGCACTCTTGCGGACGCTAACAGCAACTATTCTGCATGGGTAGCTGCAAACAGCGGCACATATTCCGCGGCATTGAGTGCCATGGCGGACCTTACTATATCCGAATCCGCCCTGAACGAAGCGCTTGCGCCTGTGCGCGCGATGCTGGCGGCGAACAAGGACGAGTTCAGGATAATACTGCCCAACAGCGCCGCTGCGAACGGCCACAAGATAACCGTAAGCGGCAAGGCAAAGGCGGGCGACGACGTTACGGTAACGGTAACGCCTGCGGATGGATACGAGCTGTATCTTGGCAGCCTTAAAGCGAACGGCGTGAAGCTGAGCAAAAAAGGCGATGCATACAGCTTTGTTATGCCGGCGGCGGATGTTGCCATAACGGCAAGCTTCTGCAAGGAAGGCACCGGCCCAGCCGAAGTGAAGGGAGACGCCAACGGCGACGGCAGCGTGAATATAGCGGACGTTGCGCTGATTTGCCGCTACATAATGGGCGAAGCACAGCTTAGCGCGGATGCACGCGAGCTGTGCGACATGAACGGCGACGGCAGCATAAACGTTACGGACGCGGTGCTTGTTTGCATGAAGGTAGCCGGAAATTAACTTTAGGTATTTTAGCCCCTTACCCAATGAAGGTATAAAGGCTTTAATATAAAGACCAGAAAGGAAGGTAAACCAATGAAAAAAAGAGTATTGGCATTGATGCTCGCGCTTGTTATGGCGCTTTCCCTGCTGCCGATGATGGTGGCGGCGGAAGGCGAAGCACAGGGCGGTGTGAATGTCGAAAACACTGAAGTTGACGCCACGCCTGAACAGGCTGGCACCACGCAGCCGGAAGAGAGTCCCGCTGCTGAACCGGAGCCCACAATAGAGGTTCCGGCTGAGTTAGGCGCGCCTATGATGGCTCCTGCAGCGACCGCTGCGGCTAATCAGTTGTCTGCGCTTCGCGTGCAGATTGGCTTCGCTATACATCCGGATTATGATTATCTGCTTAAGAATGATGGCGAAGATTACAACGCCCCCTACACATTTGATCCGACTGACTATGACTATGACTTCGGTGCCATTAGCGTAGAACGTGCTACGATAGATGGTATGCAGAAGTTGAATTCGCTGCGGTTCAAAATGGAGGCGGCCGAAGGCGCAAAAGTAACCATAGAGTATAGCAACGCCGATGGCACAAGGAGCAGCAAAGAGGCTTTTTGCGTAAATCATGAGTCCAATACCGATTGGGTACAGCTTATAAAGGGCGAAAATGTTGTTAAGCTGACTGTCACCCCGCCCACGGACAGCGGACTGAGCGAAACCACCTATACGCTGACCCTTTACATCGGCGAAAAGCCGGTTGTTAAGGACCCCGCCAAGGTAAAGGTATACTTTACATTCTATGATGGCAAGAATTATTGCTTCCCCGTCGGCAGAACCGAGATAACCGCCGTTGAAGGCACCGCTGCCAAGTATGGCATGGAGAACGCTAAGGCCGGCCACCTGGTGGGCGGAATGGACCACAGCATAAAGGCCGGTCAGGTCAGCGTGCTTGATGCGCTGCTGTGTGCGCATGAGGCTGTGTACGGCGCTGCATTCACCAAGGATACAATGAGCAGCTATTTTGGCGGCAGCAGCAGCTTTGTATCGAAAATATTCGGCGTGGATGGCAGCATCGGCTATGCAGTAAACGACCGTCTGCCCGTAGGCCCAAAATACGATGGCTATGCCATAAACGAGTATGCGCTCAGCGAGGGCGATGACGTATATTTCTTTATATACGCCAGCCCCTACTGGGGAGATTACCTCAGCTACTTTGATAAGAAGCAGCTTACGGTTAACGCGGGCGAGGAAATAACGCTTAAGCTTTCCGGTTACATGGCCATGGAGCAGATGGGCACTCCCGGCAAGGATACAAGACCAATCACCACGATGGAAAACATCGAGGGGGCTGAAATAGATCTGCTTGATGAAAAATACGAATTTGGCGATTACCTCGGACTGACTGATGCGGAAGGTAAAGTAAAGCTGAAATTCGATAAGGCGGGAACATATTATGTTTCGGCGATAGGCGAATCAAGCACAACATTCCCCATAACCGGGCCGTGGTGCGAAATAACCGTAAACGAAGCCAAGCCCGGCGAAAGCGACCTGAACGGTATGCTGGTATATAACGGTACCGTTGCAAACGATACCACAGTTATACTGAAAAACAGCACGGATTCATTTACCACCACAAATATATTTGAGTGGAACAAGTATGAATACGATCTTGGTACCGTGACCGATAGCAGTAATCAGCTTCGCTTTAAGCTGAATCTTCCCGCTGGCGCAAAGGCAACGCTGCATTATACCGACCTTAACGGCAACGCAGCCACCAAGGACGCCACCAAGTCCAGCAGCAACGCCGCATGGATAAGCTGCCTTAAGCCCGGTAAGAACACCGTTAAGGTGGTCGTTACCCCGCCCGCAGGCAGCACCGTTGGCGAAAAGACCTATACCATAAACGTCAACTGCCAGCCCAGCCTTACCGCGCTTGCGCTGTCCGCTAACGGCAATGAGGCGTATCTCAATCCCACGTTCAAAAACAGTGTGTATGATTATAGCGCGGATATCAGTGCAGCTATTGAAACCGTGCTTGTTACCGCCACGCCAAAGGATGCCTCCTGCACCGTTACCTATAACGGACAGACTGACAACAACGTGGACATAAAGGATACCGACACGATAGTTGTCCGCGTTGAAAAGGACGGTATATACAGCGAATATACCATAAAGCTTAACAAGAAAACCGCCTACACCGTCAAGTTCGAAACATATCCCGCGAATGCGATAGTAAGGCTTCAGGATCCTAAAAAGGCTATACTTTCGCCCAATGCGGATGGCGTATATGAAAACCTGCTGCCGGATACAGATTACACTTGGGTAGTTACCTGCAAGGGCTACGTTACCAAGACCGGCACGCTGAATACCCCCGCGCAGCTTACCAACGGCGTACTGTCAGTTATACTTTCCGCCGCGCCCGCGTCTAACTTGCCTGATTATTCGGGCGAATGGCCGACATTCAGGAACAGCAAGAACAATAACGCCCTTACCAACACCGTAACGCCCGACAGCGCAGCAACCGCTGAACTCAAGTGGGTTAAAAAGTACGGCACGGGCTGGAGCGCATCAACCTCTATACCTATAATAGTAAACAATAACGTTTACTTCATAATGGGCAGCAAAATAATCCGCGCCGATAAAGCTACCGGTGATGTGCTAAGGGAAGGCACGCTCAAGGGCAGCGCAGGCTTTAGCACCAACTCACTTGTTTATGCAGAAGGCATGGTGTTTGCTCAGGTCGGCAACGGCGTAATACAGGCGTTCAATGCGGATACGCTTGAAAGCCTTTGGGTAACGGAAGCCATAGGCGGCCAGACCATATCGCCTATAACCTACTATAACGGCTATATTTACACCGGCATGTGGAGAGGTGAAACCAATATGCAGAACTTTGCCTGCTTCTCCGTAACCGATGAAGACCCCACAAACGGCTTTGAAACCAAGTATGCAACGTGGCTAATGCCTCATATGGGCGGTTATTATTGGGTAGGCGCATATGTGAACGACGTTTGCGCGGTATTTGGTTCCGATGACGGCACGAGCGACAGCAATAGCCCCACTGCGGTGCTGTACTCCGTAAACCCCGTAACCGGCAGCGTCATTGACACCATAAATGATGTAAAGGGCGATATCCGCTGCTGCGTCGTATATGATTCCGGCCGCGTGTATTTCACTACCAAGGGCGGTTATCTCTACTCAGTAGGTCTTAATTCCAACGGTACGTTTGACCATGCTTCAATCAAGTCTATCCAGATAGGCAGCATGTCCACCAGCACCCCCGTAATATATAAGGGCAGGCTGTATGTGGGCTGCTCCGGCAAGGGCTATGACTGGGACGGTGATTCAGGCAGCGGCATAGCCGTGGTAGATGTATCCGGCGGCAAGCTTGATATAATTTATAAGGCATCTACTCCCGGCTACCCGCAGGCAGGCGCGCTGGTAAGCACCGCGTTTGAAGCCGCGACAGGCAAGGTGTATGTGTATACCACTTACAATAAGAACCCCGGCGGAATATACATAATAGAGGACAGCGCCGGCCAGACCGAACCGAGCGCGAACAACGGCGACCTGTATGTGCCCGAAAAGGCATATCAGCAGTATTGCATAAGCACCATCTGCGCGGACAGTGAAGGCACACTCTATTACAAGAATGACTCCGGTGCGCTGATAGCCGTTAAGAGCAAGGCTAAGCTGCCCGAGCCTCCCAAGCCCGACTATAAGCCCGACTGGCCCGGAGGAAGCGTATTCGGCCCGGGCTCAAATGTGCCTACTCCGCCCACGGCTCAAATGCCCGTTACAGGCGGCGAAGAAAGCATACTGCCTATAGCCATGCTTATTGCCGGCGCGGTTATGCTGGTTGGACTCAGGCGCAAAAAGAGAGTATAATATAAACAAAAACGGGAGATAAGCCGAAATGGAGTTCGTGTATAACGATATGAGCGCGCAGGTGAGCATGGCGCAATACATAAACGATTGCGTTGATGTGCCGCGCATAATAAAGGGATGCCAAGGCTGTAAAAACTATGCCAAGCTTTGGTCATGCCCGCCATTCGGCTTTGACCCCGTTAAGATTTGGCGTGATTATTCTAAGCTGACGCTGTACGCAAGGAAGATATCCTTCCCAAAGGAGCTTACGGAAAAAACATTCGATGCATATGGGCTTACGGCGCAATATTTTGAAATATGGAATAAGGAACGCAGGAAGTTTTTTATCGAGCTTATGGAACGGGAACAGAGCACGCCGGGTAGCCTTATGCTTGCCGCGGGCTGCTGCGACGAATGCGCAACGTGCGCGCGGGCAAACGGCGCGCCGTGCATAAAGCCCGACAGGCTCAGATATTCCATAGAGTCCCTTGGCGGGGACGTTGAAAAAACGCTGGAGCTTTATTTTAACGAAAGGCTGCTTTGGGGCAGGGAAGGGCATATGCCCGAATATATGCTGCTTGTGGGCGGACTGATGCAAAAATAAATATCGCCTATATTCCCGCGCCATGGCTTCTGTTGGACCGGAGGGCCTGTGCGCGGGGATAAAAATAAGCTTACCCCAAAGGGTAAGCTTATTTTGTGTATTTAATGATTAAAAGTCACATTCCTGCTCGATATGCGCTATAAGCTGATCGATGGGCATGCGGATCTGCTCCATGGTGTCGCGGTCGCGCACGGTAACGGTATTGTCCTCAAGGGTATCGAAGTCAACCGTTATGCACATGGGCGTGCCGATTTCGTCATGGCGGCGATAACGCTTGCCGATGGCGCCGGAATCATCGTAATCTACCATGAACTTCTTGGAAAGCATGTTGTAAATCTCGCGCGCCTTGTCGCCCAGCTTGTTCTTCTGCAGCGGCAGAACTGCGGCTTTATAAGGAGCGATGGCGGGATGCAGATGCAGAATGTTCCTCACGTCGCCGTTTTCAAGCGTTTCTTCATCGTAAGCGTCGCACAGGAGCATCAGCAGCATTCTTTCTACACCGACGGAAGGCTCGATGACATAAGGCACATACTTTTCGTTGGTGAAAGGATCGGTATAGGTAAGATCCTGACCGGACTGCTTGGCATGTGCGCTCAGGTCGAAATTGGTGCGGCTCGCAACGCCCCAAAGCTCGCCCCAGCCGAACGGGAACTTGTATTCTATATCGGTGGTGCCGTTGGAGTAATGCGAAAGCTCGGCCTTCTCATGCTCCCTCAGGCGCATATTTTCCTCGTGTATGCCAAGGGACAGCACGAAGTTCTTGCAGTATTCCTTCCAATACTGGTACCAGTCAAGCTCGGTGCCGGGCGCGCAGAAGAATTCAAGCTCCATCTGCTCAAACTCGCGGGTACGGAATATGAAGTTGCCCGGGGTTATCTCATTGCGGAAGGACTTACCGATCTGGCCTATACCGAAAGGTATCTTGCGGCGGGTGGTGCGCTGCACGTTCTTGAAGTTTACGAATATGCCCTGCGCGGTTTCGGGACGCAGATATATCTGGCTGGCAGTGTCCTCGTTAACGCCCTGGAATGTTTTGAACATCATGTTAAACTTGCGGATAGGTGTGAACTCGCTCTTTCCGCATTCGGGGCATACTATGCCTTTTTCGGCAATGTATGCGGACATCTGCTCATGTGTCCATCCGTCGGGATGTACGTCCTCAAGGCCGTGCTTTTCGGCATATTCTTCAATAAGCTTGTCCGCACGGAAACGGGCTTTGCAGCTCTTGCAGTCCATAAGCGGGTCGTTGAAGTTCACAACGTGTCCGCTGGCTACCCAAACATCCGGGTTCATCAGTATGGCGGAGTCGAGACCGACATTGTATTCGCATTCCTGCACAAATTTGCGCCACCATGCTTTTTTTACGTTGTTTTTCATCTCCACGCCCAGAGGGCCATAATCCCACGCGTTTGCAAGGCCGCCGTAAAGTTCGGAGCCGGCGAAAACAAAGCCGCGATTTTTGCAAAGCGCAACTATTTTATCCATACTATATCCGCTCATTAGGTATAACCTCCTAAAAATTTATAGCGATTTTTTTAATATTAAATATGATACCATAGGCATGGCGTTTGTTCAAGTGTTGCTAAAACATATGGGTTAGGGATATAATATAGTGTCTGTATTTATGTATATAAGAAAGGATGCGTATGAGGAAAGATACTGCTGTGCCGCAGGGTGAGCTGGAAAGCGCACGCTTGGCGGCTGAAAGGATAAATAACAACCTGGACGGGCGTAAGCCTACCTATTATATAGAGACGTATGGCTGCCAGATGAACGAGCATGATTCGGAAAAAATAGCCGGCATATTGGAACGCTGCGGTTATGTTCCGGCGGCGGATAAGGCTGCGGCTAACATTATATTTTTCAATACATGCTGCGTAAGGGATCACGCGGAAAAGAAGGTGTTCGGCAACATAGGCGCGCTTAAAAAGGTGAAGGACGAAAACCCTTCGCTGATAATAGGCGTGTGCGGCTGCATGATGCAGCAAAAAGAAGTTGCGGACAAGCTGTTCAAGCGTTTTCCGTACCTTGACATGGTGTTTGGCACGAATGAGCTGCATATGCTGCCGAATCTGCTTGAAAAGGTGCTCAACGGCGAACGCATAGAGCTTGTGCGCCAGATGGACGGCGAAATAGCCGAAGGGTTGCCGGTTAAGCGTATAGACAGCGTATCCCAATTAGTTACCATAATGTATGGCTGCAATAACTTCTGCTCGTATTGCATAGTGCCATACGTTCGCGGGCGCGAAAGGTCAAGGAGCGTTGAAAGTATAGTTAACGAGGTAAAAGATCTTGCGGCGAACGGCGTGAAGGAGATAACGCTGCTTGGGCAGAACGTTAACTCCTATTACAGCGAAGATGATAATGCGGATTTTCCCGCGCTGCTCAGAGCAGTATGCAAGGTTGACGGAATCGAGCGCGTGCGTTTTATGACCTCGCACCCAAAGGATCTGTCTGATGGATTGATAGCCGCCATGGCGGAAGAAGAGAAGGTCTGCCCGCATATACATCTTCCCGTGCAGTCCGGAAGCGACAGAATACTGAAGCTTATGAACCGCCATTATGACCGCGAACGGTATTTTACGGTTGTGGACAAGCTGAAGACCGCGGTCCCGGGAGTTGAGCTGACAACGGACATAATAGTCGGCTTCCCTGGAGAAACGGAGGAGGATTTTGAAGCGACGCTCGACATGGTTGAAAAAATAGGATACAGCGCTGCGTATACATTCAAATATTCCCCGCGCACCGGAACAAAGGCCGCCACTATGGATGAGCAAATAAGCGAAGATGTGAAGAAAGAGCGATTGAAGCGGCTCAATGACACCGTTGCGAAGGGGCTTAAAGCGGGCAGCGAAAAGTATATCGGGCAGGAAGGCGAAGTGCTTGTTGAAGGCTGCGACCACCGCGGCGAACCAATGGCCTACGGTAAGCTTCCGTGTTTTAAGATGGTATACTTCAAGGGCGATGAAAGCATGATAGGCTCACTGCGCCGCGTGAGAATAACTGGAATAACGAAAAACTCCCTTGTCGGGGAACTGATATAATAACATAAGGTATTGAAAGGAAATAACATGATACTTGAAAAAGCAAGAGAACTTGGCATTGCGCTGAGCGAATCCGACGAATTTATAAACATGACCCGCACGCGAGAGGCCATGGAGGCGGATACGCAGCTGATGGATGAACTGAACGAATATAACGCCATGCAGGAATCAATAGCACGGCTGCTCACGATGGACGGCGATAATCAGGCCGAAATACAGCAGATGTCCCGCGATATAGAGAGGCTGCATGATGAACTGATAGCCAACGAAACATTCCGCGCCATGCTTGAAGCACAGGCGGAGTTTCAGCAGCTTATGAAGCGCGTGAACGCAATAATAGGCATGTGCATAGGCGCGGAGAACAGGGCTGAAGAAACCGATGGCGGTGAAGATGACGAAGGCGGATGCGGAGGATGCAGCGGCTGCTGCGAAAATTGCTCCGGCTGCCACTAAGAATCGAACTAAAGCATACTAACAACAAAGGGGAAACACTATGCCAGCAGGCCTTACGCCCATGATGAGTCAATACCTTGCGCTGAAGGAAAAATACAGCGATTGTTTGCTGTTCTTCAGGCTTGGTGATTTTTACGAAATGTTCTTTGAGGACGCGGTAACCGCATCCAAGGTGCTTGATATAGCGCTTACGGGGCGGGATTGCGGCCTTGAAACACGCGCGCCGATGTGCGGCGTGCCGTTCCACGCGGTGGATTCATATATTGCAAAGCTTATCGAAAATGGCTATAAGGTTGCGCTGTGCGAACAGCTTACTGACCCCGCGCTTTCAAAGGGACTTGTTGAACGGGATGTTGTAAGGGTATATACCGCTGGTACGGTAATAGAAGAAAATATGCTGGACGAGCGTGCGAATAACTACATAATCGCCATGTATGCTTCTTCTGACGAGGTCGGGCTTGCCTGCTGTGACGTTTCAACGGGCAGCTTTACCGTGAGCGAGATATCGATTGCGGATAAGATGGACGACCTTGTGAACGAACTTGCAAGGATAGCCCCGCGCGAGGCGATAGCCAATGAAGCATACTTCCTTAGGGAAGATATGGCAAAGTCTTTGCAGCTTAGCTGCGCGGTGACCTGCGCCGATTCGCGTGATTTTGAACCCACACGCGCGGAAGCGAAAGTGCTTATGCATTTCCGCGCGGCGTCGCTGCAAACGCTTGGGTGCGATGCGCTCAAAAGCGCCGTGTGCGCCGCAGGCGCGCTTATAAGCTACCTTGAGCAGACGCAGAAGAACAGCCTTGAGCATATAAAAAAGCTTACAGTGCTGCAAAGGAGCCTGTATTTGGGGCTTGATGCGTCCACAAGGCGAAATCTTGAGCTGACAAAACCGCTGCATACGGACAGCGGGAAGAAAAGCACGCTGCTATATCACCTTGATAAAACGTCCACTTCCATGGGCGCAAGGTTTCTGCGCGCGGCGATAGAGCAGCCGCTGCAAAGCATAGACGCCATAAACGAGCGTTTGAACGCCGTTGACGAGCTGGTGAACAAGCGGGCGGAACGCGAGGAATTATCTAGTCTGCTTGACAATATATACGATATTGAGCGGCTATGCAGCCGCATAGCCTACGGCAGCGTGAATGGGCGGGACTGCGTATCGCTTAGAGTATCGCTTGAAAAACTGCCAGCCGTGATAGAAAAGGCGCACTCACTTGAGTCTGAAGCATTCTGCCGCATAGCAAAAAATCTTGACGCGATGGAGGACATATGCGCGCTGCTGAGGGACGCGATAGTGGACGATCCCCCCATAGGAGTGAAGGATGGCGGCGTTATACGCGCCGGATACAACAGCGAAGTGGACGAACTTAGAGAGGCCGCCACAAACGGCAAGGGCATGATGGCCGCTGTAGAAGCGCGTGAACGCGCTGCCACGGGCATAAAAAATCTGAGAGTTGGATATAACAGAGTATTCGGTTATTATATTGAAGTTACCAAGGCGTATCAGCATTTGGTGCCGTATGGCTATATAAGAAAGCAAACGCTTGCTAATTCGGAGCGCTATGTTACCGAAGAACTGAAAGAATTGGAAGAGAAGATAACGGGTGCAGAAAGCAACCTTATCAGCCTTGAATACAAGCTGTTTACGGAAATAAGGGAAACTCTGTTGGGCTGCATAGACCGGCTTCAAAGCGATTCGGCGTTGATAGCGGAGCTGGACTTCTATTGCTTGCTTGCGCATGTTGCTTTCGAAAACAACTATTGCAGGCCAAAAATGCAGCTGAACGGCGCAATAAACATAGTTGAAGGCCGCCATCCGGTCGTTGAAAGCGGAATGAAGGGCGCGTTTGTGCCAAATAACGTGCAGCTTGATCAGAAGGATAACCGCCTGCTTATAATCACCGGCCCAAATATGGCCGGTAAAAGCACATATTTAAGGCAGGTTGCTATAATAACGCTGATGGCACACATAGGCTCGTTCGTGCCGGCAAAAAAGGCCGCAATAACCATAGTGGACAGAATATTTACCCGCATAGGAGCATCGGATAATCTTTCCGGCGGGCAAAGCACGTTTATGGTTGAAATGAGCGAGGTTGCAGGCATACTGAATAATGCTACCAGCCGCAGCCTGCTTATATTGGACGAAATAGGCCGCGGCACAAGCACGTTTGACGGGCTGAGCATAGCATGGGCTGTGCTTGAATATATTGCCGACCCTGCGCGCTGCGGCGCAAAGGCGCTGTTTGCAACGCATTACCATGAGTTGACGGAGCTTGAGGGCAAACTGCCGGGCATAAAGAATTACCGCATAACGGTAAAGGAAGTTGGGGACGACATAATATTCCTTCGGCGCATCGTACGCGGAGGGGCGGACAGAAGCTTCGGCGTGCAGGTGGCGCGGCTTGCGGGGCTGCCTGACGATGTTATAGCAAGGGCTAAAGAGCTGCTGAAACAGCTTGAAGCGGCGGACATAAATCACGATATAGAGCCGGTATTGAGCGGCGGTGAGGATCAGCAGATGTCGCTTTTCGGCTCATGCGCAGCGGATGATATAATAGGCACGCTGAGCGATATGCAGCTTGATACAATGACGCCTATGGACGCCATGAACGCATTATACGATTTACAAATGAGAGCAAAGCTCAGAAAGGGAAAAAAATGAGCCGTATCCATGTGCTGGATAGCTATACGGCGAACCGCATAGCTGCGGGCGAGGTTGTGGAAAGGCCGGCCTCGGTCGTAAAAGAATTGCTTGAAAACGCGATAGATGCGGGCGCAACCGCCGTGACGATAGAAACAAAAGGCGGCGGGCTTGAATCCATCCGCGTGAGCGATAACGGCGTCGGCATAAATGCGGACGATGTTGCAACCGCCTTTTTGCCGCATGCTACGAGTAAGATCGCCACAACGGACGATTTATTTTCAATAAACACGCTGGGCTTCCGCGGGGAGGCTTTGCCGAGCATTGCGGCTGTATCCAAGGTCACCATGCGCACGAAGCAGAAAGACGCGGCAAACGGCGTACTGCTGCGCATAAACGGAGGGGACATAATAGAAAACCACGAAGCGGGCGTGCCTGACGGAACAACGATAGAATGTGAAGATCTTTTCTATAATGTTCCCGCAAGGCTTAAATTTATAAAGAGCGCGCGGGCGGAATCGGCACATATAAGCGACTATGTTTCCCGCATGATAATGGCGCGGCCTGATATAAAAATAAAGCTGATACAGTCCGGCAGAACGGTGTTCCACAGCGAAGGCGACGGCGAACTGGACAGCGCCATAGCCTGCGTTTACGGTAACGACATTCTGCCGAACCTTAGGGAAATATACTATGACGACGGGTATTTCAACCTTGTAGGGTTCATTGGTACGGAGCAGATAGGCCGCGCGGCGCGCACGGCACAGTCGTTCTATGTAAACTGCCGCTACATACGCTCCCAGAAGCTTTCATATGCGCTGCAGCGGGCGTATGATACGCGCCTTATGCAGGGCCGCTTCCCGTTTGCAGTGCTGCATATAGGAATATCGCCCGAAGAGATAGACGTAAACGTTCATCCTAACAAGCTGGAGATACGCTTCAGGCATGAGGACAGGATAATGGGACCGTTCGTCACTCAATGCCGTAAGGCGCTGGAGCAGACGGAGGAAGATTTGACGCTTGATTTTAACGCGCCTGAGATAAAGAAAATAGTATATGTTCAAAACGAAATGCCAAGTGCTGCCGCCAAGGATGATACCATGAAACGAGTTGCCGATATGGCGTTTAGCCAAAGGGACGAAAGCCGCATCGAACTTAGCGCACTTCCAGCGGAAGCATTTATTACTAAGCATGATGCTGCGCCTGTATATGCCGTGCATGATAAAGAATCGGCTAAAACGGCGCACAGCGAAGATACAGGAGAAAGGACGGTCAGTGCGCCTACAGCTAATCCTATTTGGACGGAAGTAAAAAAGGCGGAGGAGACGGCGTACATAGAGGCGGATGAAAAAACAACTATTGAGCCGGTAAAGCATGCGGAAGAAAACATACCGCAGCCTAAGGCGGAAATGCCAAAGATAACGCCGGTGCAGCAGAGGGTGGACTTTACTCAATACGAAATAATAGGCCAGCTTTTCAGCTGCTATTGGATAGTGCAGCATGATGACGAGGTGATATTTATCGATCAGCATGCCATGCATGAACGCAGGCTATACGAAAGGATAATTGAAAGGGATATTCCTGCCGACTCGCAGCAGCTTTTGACTCCGGAGATAATAAAGCTTACGCCGGTTGAGTTTGCACTGCTTATGGATAACATAGACCGGTTCAGCGAGATAGGATTTGATATAGAGGAATTCGGAGCTATGAGCGTGAGTGTGCGCGCAGTGCCTGTAATTATGGGGAAAACGGATATAAAACGCTTTCTTACGGATGCAATAGCGCTGTTTGACGCAAAGAATAAGCTTACGACTATTGATATGAAGCGCGGCGCGCTTATAACGCGGGCGTGCAAATCCGCAATAAAGGCGGGGGAGAGAATAAGCGAAACGGAAATAAGGGCGCTGCTTGATCAATACGATAAGGAAGGCGTGCCGCTTACCTGCCCGCACGGCCGCCCGGTGATGGCTCGCATGACGAAAACAGAATTTGAAAAGCTGTTCAAACGGATAGTATGATGAAGCATAAACTGTTTATAATCACCGGACCTACCGCCAGCGGAAAAACAGCCACATCGGTATCGGCCGCACGGCTGATGAATGCGGAGATAATATCCGCTGACGCAATACAGCTATATAAAAAGTTGGACATAGGCTCGGCAAAGCCAACGGAGGAAGAACGCCGCGGCATAGTTCACCATATGATGGACTGCATAGAGCCCGATGAGCCGCGCTTTACCGTATCGCGATTCCGCGACGGGGCGATAGAGGCGGCAAACGGGATAATTGCAAAAGGAAAAAGGCCGCTTGTTGTGGGCGGTACGGGCTTATATATAAACGCGCTCACATACCCGCTCACTTTTTCACAAATTGCGCCGGATGATGAATTGCGGGCGGAACTTATGGAAAAAGAGCAGGCTGAAAAGGGCGCGTTGCATAAAATGCTTGCGGATCTGGATGCAAAAACAGCCGAGCGTCTGCACCCGAACGACACAAAGCGTATAGTGAGGGCGCTTGAAATATGCATAAAAAGCGGCAAGAAGGCATCTGAGCAAGGAGAGGGCTTTACCTATCGCAACGATGATGCGCTCGAGTTTACGCCGGTAATGGCGGGCATAACCATGCCGCGGGATATGCTGTATGCAAGGATAGAGAAGCGCGTGGACGATATGTTCGATGCGGGGCTTGTTGATGAAGTTCATGCTTTGCTTTCGTGCGGCTGTACGCGGGAATTGCCGGCAATGCAGGGCCTTGGATACAAAGAAACGATTGCATACATAATGGGCGAATGCACGATTGACGAAGCGAAGGAGACAATAAAGCGTGAAACGCGCCGCTTTGCTAAGCGGCAGCTTACATGGTTCCGCAGGGAGGAACGCATACGTTGGTTCGATGCAACGGAATACGGCTGCGCGGAGGAACTGGGCAAGGCGATAGCGGAGCATTTTTTGACACAGGAGGAGCAAAATGGCTGATACACGCGGCAATTTGCAGGATGAATTCCTTAACCAAATACGGAAGGAAAAGCTTCCTGTCAGCATACATGTTATAAACGGATACCAATTTAACCATCTTAAGGTTATCAGTTTTGATAATTATGTCATTCTGGTTGAGGATGACGGGGGAGTGCAGCGGCTTATATATAAGCATGCCATATCGACCATAACAATAGAGCAGAAGGCAGTAAAAAAGGAGCAACTAACAGCAAAATGACGAATGAAGGCAATGGTGCGATAATGCGCGAATTGGGAATATCAAAGCAGGCATACGATTTCGTCCGTTCGGCCGAAAACAGCATAAAACCTGTTTTTGAAAGGATAGATGCAAATGCGGAAGTGAACCTTGCCCGAGTATTGGCCGGATTCAGGAAAGAGAACGTTGGCCTTAGGCATTTTGCTCCAACGACCGGCTATGGTTACGATGATGCGGGCAGGGATACGCTGGACAGGCTGTTTGCACATGCACTGTTTGCGGAGGATGCATTGGTGCGGCCGCAGCTCACCTCCGGAACACATGCGCTGTATCTTGCGCTGTCCGGTCTGTGCCAAATGGGAGATGCTGTTGTTGCCGCATCCGGAAAGCCGTATGATACGCTTGAAAACGCGATAGGACTGAGCGGTGACCATCCGCATTCGCTCAAAAAGCAAGGGGTTTCGTTTGATTATGTTGACCTTAATGACGACGGCAGCATAAACATAGACGGCGTGCTGAATATGGTGGCGCAAAAGAACGCCGCCGTGCTGTATGTTCAGCGTTCGCGCGGCTATGCGTGGCGCGATTCGCTTCTGGTGAATGAGCATATGGCGCCGCTGTTCAGAACGGTAAAGGAAAGATTTCCAAATATAGCTATATTTGTGGATAACTGCTACGGCGAATTTACTGACGTTGTGGAGCCGCTGTGCGCCGGTGCGGATATAATTGCAGGTTCGCTTATAAAGAATCCGGGCGGCGGAATAGCGCCTACAGGCGGTTATATAGCAGGCAAGGCGAAATATATTCAGCGGATAGAAAACCTGCTCACGGTGCCCGGAATGGGGCGGGAGGTGGGCTCCTACGCGGCGAGTTATCGTCCGTTCTATCAGGGGCTGTATATGGCGCCGCATACAACAGCGCAGGCTTTGAAGGGCGCGGCGTTGTTTGCGCGCGTATTTGAAATGCTTGGCATGGAAACAATGCCCTCGTCCAATGCAAAACGATCGGACATAGTGCAGGCCGTGCGCTTTGAGGAAGCAGAGGGGCTAATATCATTCTGCCGAAGCATACAAAGTGCGTCTCCGGTCGATTCGGCTGCCGTGCCGGAACCGTGGGATATGCCCGGCTATACATCGCAGGTGATAATGGCCGCGGGTGCGTTTGTGCATGGATCTTCCATAGAGCTCAGCGCGGATGCGCCTATAAGAAAGCCCTACACGGCGTATGTGCAGGGCGGGTTGACATATGAACATTGTTCGCTTGCAGCTATGCTTGTGCTGACGGATCTTATAAAGAAAGGCATAGCAAAGCTTTAATATTCACGGTAAAGGCCGATGAGCTTGCCGACTATTTCAACATCGTTTATATCTACTATAATGGGCTGCATGCTGCTGTTTTCGGGCTGCAGCCTTATTTTATTGCCATTTTCATAGAATACGCGCTTTAGCGTTGCTGATTCGCCGGATACGCGCACAACGCCTATTTCGCCGGACTCAACGGACATGCCGCGATGGATTATTATAATATCGCCGTCGTTTATTCCGGCTTCTATCATGCTTTGGCCCTGAACCCTAAGCATGAATACTTCAGTATCGTTTGCACCTTTAAGGAGGTGCTTGGGCATGACATAGTATTCCTGGATGTTCTCCACGGCAAGGATGGGTATGCCCGCAGCTACATTGCCGACCAGCGGCACGGATTGCATGTGCGTGTTTACGGCGCGGTCATTTGTACCCTCAGGCAGCGTTATGCTGCGCTGCTTTGACGGATTGCATATTATAAGCCCCTTCTCGGCCAGATTGCTTATATGCATATGCACGGTGGACGTGGATCTCAGCCCAAGTGCCGCGCCTATTTCGCGAACGGTAGGAGGATAGGAGTTGATTGCTATGAACTCCTTTATATAATTATATACTGCTTTTTGCGTTTCGCCGGATTTACGCATGGTTAACCTCCTTGGTTTGTGGTATTATAGTATAGCGTTGATTGATTATAGCACATGCCGGCAGTCAATGCAAACCTTTGTTCTGAAAGAACGCAAAGAAACGGAGTACGTTATGAATGCAAAGCAACCTTACAGAACCCCGGAAGGGGATATGTGCGATCTGGATCCGAATAAGATATGCGATAACTGCATGAAATGCGTGAATAAAAACGGCGCGGATTATACGGAAATACTTGCCGATTTTGACCCGGAATCGATACGGGTATTCACGCCGGGCGACGACGAGGACGATATAAGCGAACCTATAGAGCAGCTGGATATAGACCCTGAACTTATGGCGGAGTGGGAAGAAAAGCTTCGCCTTGCGGAGGAAGCTGAACGCGAAGGCGAAGCCGAAACGGTAGAGGAGGAGCTGGTTGAGCCGATAGGCTATCGCGGCGTGCGCCAAAGGCGGGCGCATGTTTCCCATGTGCAAAGGCGCGGTTAATCGTCCCTTAGTTTTATCACTTTTGCGGCAAGCCTGCGCCTGTCTTCCGATACTGCGGCGTAGTGCTTGCGCGTGGTGTTAACGTCCTTATGGCCCAAAACATCGGCCACCAGATATATGTCGCCGGTTTCCCTGTAAAGATTCGTACCGTATGTGCTCCTAAGCTTATGCGGGGATATTTTTTTCAGCGGAACGGCGATTTTTGCGTATTTTTCAACCAGGTTTTCAACTGCGCGGACGGTGAGCCGCGTTTTTTGCAGCGAAAGGAACAGCGCGTCCTCATGCCCTGGGGCAGCCTGTATGCGTTCGCGCTCAAGCATATATTGCAGCAGCGCTTCACGCGCTTCGTCGCCGAACACCAATATGTCCTGCTTGCCGCCTTTGCGCACGATGGAAAACTCGTTTGAAGTAAAGTTTATGTCGTCCATATCTATGCCCACCAGTTCGCTTATACGTATGCCTGTACCGAGGAACAGGGTGAGAATGGCCAAATCGCGTGCCTGCGTCTTTTTATGGTATGCTTTTTGCTTATCAGTTAATCCGTCGCCGTTTTGCACAACGTCAAGCAGGTCTGCTACTTCGTTCGGCTCAAGGCGTATTATGGCCCTATCACGTATCGTGGGCAGGTCAACGAGAGACGGCGCGTTGTGCGTAAGCTTTTCTTTTTTATAGAAATATTTATACAGGGCGCGGATGCTTGAAAGCTTTCTTGCCTTCGCGCGATCCTGATTCACCTTTTCGCGCTCATCATCGTCAACGTACATGGTGACATAGCTTAAATATATCTCAACATCCGTAACGCTCACCCTGTCAATGTCCGAAAGGGTAAGGGAGCGAATATTATCCCTCTTGAAATTCTCGTTTTCCTTTATAAGAAAGCCAAAGAAATTCTTTAAGTCGCCCGCGTATGCCACGCGCGTGCGTATGAGCGTTTCGTTTTCTATGCCGCGGAAAAACTCCGCGCAGAACGGCGGCAGCTCGCTGATCATGCGCTTGAGCTGAGCCATGTATTCTTTATATTGAGCCGAATCAAATGTTTGGTTCGCCATAGGGAACCCATCTCCTTCCAATTAGCAACTATTCGTTAAACACAAGTTTAACGAATAGTTATGTAGAAATCAAGTCCTATTTTGCAAGCAGAAGCTTATTTTGTGCTGAGCGACTTTATAGCGTCCCGTGCAAGCTTATCGCAGCGGTTGTTGTTTTCGTTGTCGCTGTGACCTTTAACCTTAATAAATCTGACTTTGTGCGTGCTTGTCAAATCTATAAGCGTCTGCCAAAGATCCTGATTTTCAACCGGTTTTCCTGCGGCGGTTTTCCAGCCGTTGGCTATCCAGCGGTCAAGCCATGCTTCATTGAAGGAACGGCAAAGATACGCGCTGTCTGTATACAGGTCAACCTTGCAGGACTCCTTTAGTGCATTCAGCGCCTCAATGGCGGCTGTAAGCTCCATACGGTTGTTCGTGGTGTCAGCACAGGCGCCGCTCAGTTCCTTCCTGAAGGATCCGTATATTAATACGGCCCCCCAGCCGCCGGGGCCGGGATTGCCGGAGCACGCGCCGTCGGTATATATGGTCAATTCTTTCACAATAATGTCTCCTCAAACTTTTTTGAACCCGAAAATTATACCATATATAAGCATTTTTGACCACCCAAACAGCCTATATAGATTTTTTTGCAAAAAATGTGTTGACATTCTGAGAGAAATGCGGTATAGTATCACCTGTCGCTAAGAGCGAACGGTGCTTCGGGGTGTAGCGCAGTCCGGTAGCGCACGTGCTTTGGGAGCATGGGGCC
>OLOV01000075.1_pt1 | contig 74042 bp, 62 predicted proteins | sample 1672931 | NCBI WGS metagenome assembly OLOV01 (sample SAMEA3136738, study PRJEB25190) | human gut metagenome | biome: human gut; feature: human-associated habitat; material: faeces | place: Austria | collected 2013 | reverse complement strand
CTATAATCCAACTTGAGGCGGGCCTTGCCCCCTCAAGCTCCCCTGCTGCGCGGTTATCTTTCCTCGACAGCATGGGGTTTTTTGACAGTCTGAAAAAGCGGCATCTTAACAGATACCGCTTTATATTTACCTTTTATATATTTACCTTTTATTCTTAATTCTTATTTGTCCTTATCAAGCAGCGCACGGACATCGTCCGCCGAGCCGACGGTCAGGACCTCGCCGTCTCCGAAGTCTGCATAGACCGCCTGTCCGTCAAGATAAATGAGCACCGTGCTGCCGTCGGGAAGCGATACCGCATAATCAGGCTCGCCTGCGGAGTCAATATCCCCACGCGCCGGGGAAACCGGCTCGAGCAGTGCCGAGAGCTTATTTGCCGTATCCTCATCCGTCACGTCGGCCCTCGAGAATGTAAGCTGCTTTTGCTCTTCGCTGCCGTTATTCGCTCTGCTGCTGTCAAGCTCACCGTCGTCGGGCGGAGTGACGCTGACGGAATACACATCGTCTGGCGCATGATCCGCATCATTGTTTAAGGAAAGAATGCCGCTTTTCGCTCCGGCGAAGATGACCAGCGCGATGCAGGCCGCGGCCGAGAGGTATTTTATCCATACTATGCCCGTTTTTCTCTTCGGCTCTGCGCCTATGCCGCTCATTATCTTATCGTGCAGTCCCTCGGGCAGGGGCTCGGGCTCGCGCATTTGCTCCGATATCGCGCAGAACGCGTCGTACACGCTCCTGCACTCGGGGCAGCCGGCAATGTGCTCGCGCACGAGGCTGCGCTGCGCGTCGCTGAGTTCGCCGTCGAGAAGGCAGCTTATCATTTCTCTGCACTTTTCGCAATCTGTCATGCCTTGCCGCCTCCCTTCGTTTCTTTTGACGCAAGCTCATCGGAAATGTTCCCGCTTTTGAGCAGATATGCGCACAATCTTTTTCGGGCGCGGAAAATGCGCGACTTGACCGTGCCCTCCTCAAGCGAGAGCGCCGCGCCTATTTCGGCATAGCTCATGCCGCCGATCTCGCGCATGACGAGTATCTGCCGCTGCTTGTCCGGCAGTAGCTTGAGCCCCTCCGAGAGCGACTGCATGCCGAGCCTTTTCATGAGCTGATCCTCCGGATCGGCGGCGGGGTCGGGAATATCGAGCTGAACGTCCTCGTCTGCGTCATCGACGACGGTGAGCGAGAGCTGCGGCCGCCGGCTTTTCGAGCGCAGAAAATCAAGGCAGACGTTCGTCGTTATCCTGTAAAGCCACACGGAAAATTTGCTGTCGCCTCTGAATGAGGACAGGCTGTTATACGCCTTTATAAACGCCTCCTGCGTCATGTCGGCGGCATCCTCACGGTCGGACACCATGCGCACAGCGAGGCTATACACCGTTTTTTCGTAGCGCAAAACGAGCTCCTCAAAGGCGTTTGCGTCGCCGTCGAGCACCCTTTCGATTATCTCTTTTTCGGAAATTCGGTTCATACCAGTTCTCGTTTAATACCGTCGACTATTCTTTCAAGCTCCTCGAGCGTTTCTACCCTAACCAGCTGCTGCTTAAAGTATCCGGCATATGCCACACCCTTGAGATACCAGGGTATCTGATGGCGCGCCTCAAGGCAGGCAAGGCGTTCACCGAATTTTTCGGCGTACATCCTCGTGTGCCGCAGCGCAAGCTCCATGCGCTCACCTAACGGCGGCTTTTCCGGTATCCCGTCGCCGGCAATAAGCGCGTTTGCCTCGGCGAAAAGCCATGGGTCGCCGAATATGCCGCGGCCTATCATCGCAAGCTCGCAGCCGGTGTAGCGCAGGATATGCTCCGCGTCCTGCGCCGAGAAGATATCGCCGTTTGCGATAACCGGAACAGAAACCGCCCTTTTCACTTCCCGGATGATGTCCCAGTCTGCTCGACCGGAGTACATCTGTGCTCTCGTTCTGCCGTGGACGGCTATCGCAGAGGCCCCCGCCTGCTGCATGACCCTCGCAAACTCCACGGCGTTCACACTGCCGCCGTCAAAGCCCTTGCGGATCTTCACCGTCACCGGCACATTCACGGATGAGACGACCGCCTGCACTATTTTCCCCGCAAGCTCGGGGTCGCGCATGAGCGCCGCGCCGTCCCCGCTTTTTACGATCTTGCCGACGGGGCAGCCCATGTTTATATCCAGTATATCCGCGCCGGAATACTCGATCGCCACGGGCGCTGCCTCGGCCATGAATTCCGGTTCATGCCCGAAAACTTGCGCGGCAAACGGACGGCAGCCGGGGAGGTTATACAGAAGGCTGCGCGTTTTTTTGTCGCCGTAGCACAGTGCCTTAGCGCTGACCATCTCGGTCGTCGTGAGCGCGGCTCCGAGCTCGGTGCAAATCGCACGGAAGGCAAAATCCGTAACTCCCGCCATCGGAGCGAGCGTTACCCGGCCCCGTATCTCGACATTGCCTATCTTCACCATAATATATCCAGCCCCACCGGGCAGTGATCCGAGCCGAGTATCTCGGGCAGTATGTACGCATCCTTTATCTTTTCGCGCAGACGCTCGGACACGACGAAGTAGTCGATGCGCCAGCCGACGTTGCGCGATCTTGCCGCCGCACGGTAGCTCCACCAGGAGTACGCGTCGCGCTTATCCGGGTAAAGCGTGCGGAAGCTGTCGATAAATCCGGCGTTTAAAAGCTCCGTGAATTTGCCGCGCTCTTCATCTGAAAAGCCGGGGTTAAAGTGATTCGTGTCCGGATTTTTGAGGTCTATCTCCTCGTGCGCAACATTCATATCGCCGCAGACTATTACGGGCTTTTCCTTGTCAAGCTCCACAAGATACGCACGAAGGTCATCCTCCCAGCTCATACGGTAGTCGATGCGCTTCAAGGAATCCTGTGAGTTCGGCGTGTAAACGCAAACAAGATAAAAATCCTCGTACTCGAGCGTGACGGCTCTGCCCTCTGTCTCGTGGCCGGGTATGTTGTATCTCACGCTCACGGGCGTGTGCTTTGTCAATATCGCCGTGCCGGAGTAGCCCTTCTTCTCGGCATAGCTCCAATAGCATTCATATCCGGGCAGGTCAAGCTCTATCTGTCCTTCCTGGAGCTTCGTCTCCTGCAGGCAGAAAAAGTCCGCATCCAGCGACCAGAATATATCCTCAAAGCCCTTTTTCACGACGGCGCGCAGGCCGTTGACGTTCCAGCTTATAAATCTCATTCGTTTATCCCCCTGGCATCGGAAAGCGCGGCAAAGCGCAGTCTGGATACCTCGCCCGACGCGCCGTTTTTTGTTTGAGCCGTTTTGACGGCGACAAGGCGGTTTATTTTAACGCCCATCTCGCGGAATTTGCACTCGTAATCGGTCATGACTCCGCCCTCGCCGTCTGCGTGCAGGTCATTTGTAACGCTGTGCAGCTCCCAGCCCTCGGCCTTTATCTGCTCGAGCGACCACTCGAAAAGCGGCAGGTTGTCCGTCTTGAAGCAGATCTCGCCGCCGACGGGCAGAAGGTCGGCGTATATCCTCAAAAAGCCCGGAGCTGTGAGCCTGTGCTTTGCATCGCGGCTTTTCGGCCACGGGTCACAGAAGTTTACGAAAATGCGATCGACCTCGCCGCTGGCGAACAGCTCGCGCAGCCTTAGCGCATCCATGGATATAAAGCGCACATTATCCGTTTTCGCCGCGCAGGCGCGCTCCATCGCAATGACCATCGCATCCTCTACCTTTTCAAGTGCGATCAGCTCGACCCCGGGGTTCTCCTGCGCCGTTGCGACCGTGAAGCGTCCCTTGCCGCAGCCTATCTCAAGCCACAGCGCCCTGCCGGGAAATTCATCGTGCCAGCGGCCGCGCAAAAGCCCGGGCTGCATTATCCGAACGGCGGCGCAGCTTTCCATGCGCGGCTGCAGGTTCGGCTTTTTTCTCATTCGCATTATCTATCACTCTCCGAAATATGTACCGTAACTTTAAAAATAACATAAATCAGACAAAACATCAATCTGAAAACGTGGTATTTTCGGCATAAAATCGGACATTTACTGACATTCACCCACTTGAAAATCGAAAAGACATATGATATAATTCATTAATCAATTAATTAACATCCTTTTTTGGTTTTTTAAGGAGATTCCCATATATGAAGCGTGTAAAAGTATCCAACAACGTTATTCGCCGCCTTCCGCGTTATCTCAGAAAGCTCGATGAGCTTACGGACGCAGGCGTAAGCCGCATATCGTCCGGCGAGCTGGGCCGCCAGCTCGGCCTCACACCTTCGCAGATACGTCAGGACTTCAGCTGCTTCGGCGAGTTCGGTCAGCAGGGCTACGGCTATAAGGTCACCGCACTGCGTGCGGAGATCGCCTCCATCCTCGGTATGGACAGGGGCTACAGCGCCATCCTCATCGGCGTCGGCAACCTCGGCCAGGCGCTTTTGTGCAACTTCTCGTTCAAGGCCTGGGGCTTTGACCTCAAGGCCGCCTTCGATGTTAAGCCGCAGCTTATCGGCACGGATTACGAGGGCGTAAAGATCCACGACATGGCGGAGCTTCCGCAGTATCTTGCCGATAACAAGATAGACGCGGCCGTTCTGTGTGTCCCAAAGGCTCACGCTATAGCGACCACCGAGCTTCTCACCTCGCACGGCATAAACGCCATCTGGAACTTCACGAACATTGAGCTCACCTCTCCCGAAAGCAGCACCATCGTTGAGAATATCCACTTCTCCGACTCGCTGCTGTCCCTGAGCTATTATATCTCCGAGGATAACGATGAGAAGGCCGCAAGAGCCGCAAGAATGAACAAGTGATCTTAACTACTTAAAAAGGCGGGGTTTCCCGCCTTTTTTATTTGGAGGAAGCAATATGTCAGATACGATAGCCGCCGTTTCCACAGGCTCGCAGGTCTGCGCGATAGGCATCGTGCGCCTGTCGGGCGGCACGGCGATAGACATTGCCGATAAGCTCTTTTCGCCAATGTCCGGCGGGAAAATGTCCGGAAGCGCCGACCGCAGACTCATCTACGGAAGGCTTCACGACGAGCGGGGCAGGCTTCTGGATATCTGCCTGTGCACGATAAGCCGTGCGCCGAACAGCTACACCGGCGAGGACACCGCGGAATTTCAGTGTCACGGCTCGCCCGTGGTTCTGCGCACCGTGCTCGATGCCGCGTTTTCCCTCGGCGCAAGGCAGGCGCTGCCCGGAGAATTTACGAAAAGGGCGTTTTTAAACGGCCGCATGGATCTTTCAAGCGCCGAGGCCGTCGCGGATATCATAGACGCCGAGACCGCCGAGGCCGCACGAAACGCGGCAGGTCAGCTCGCAGGCGCCGTCTCTCGGCGCATCGACGATATATACAATGTCCTGACCGACATAAGCTCGCATTATCACGCGGTGCTCGACTATCCCGACGAGGATATCGAGGACTTCACGCTTGAGCGCTACAGAGCGGACATAGCCCGCTGCACGCAGACGCTCGAAAGGCTCCGCGCAAGCTATGACAGCGGCAGGCTCATGAGCTCCGGCATCCCCGCCGCTATAGTCGGGAGACCGAACGCGGGAAAAAGCTCGCTTTTAAACGCCGTTCTGGGCTATGACCGCGCCATTGTCACCGATATCCCCGGCACGACACGCGATACCATTGAGGAAAAGCTCCTGCTCGGCGGCGTGCTGCTCAGACTCACCGACACCGCCGGCATCCGCGAAACGAGCGACGAGATCGAGCGACTGGGCGTTTCACGCTCGCGCCGGGCAATGGAGGCTGCCGAGCTCGTTTTAGCCGTCATCGACGGCAGCATTGAGCTCACCGGCGAGGATATCGAGCTCGTAAAATGCGCCGAGAGAGCTCCGCACGGCATCGTTATACTGTCAAAGCACGATCTCGGCACTGTTGCCGCCGTGCCGGAGACGCCGCTGCCCGTCGTTGAGATAAGCTCCGTTACCGGCGAGGGCCTGGAAGAGCTTGCCGGAACCGTGCGCAGGCTTTTCCCGATGCCCGCAGCTCCGGCGGGCGAGATACTCACCAATGCGCGGCAGCTTGACGCTGTCTCCCGTGCCCTTGAGTCCATGAAAGCGGCGGAGAATGCGATGGAAACAGGCTGCACGCCCGACATCGTCCTGACCGAAACGGAAACGGCAATGGCCGCTCTCGGCGAGCTCAGCGGCCGCACGGTGCGCGAGGAGGTCACGAACCGGATATTCGAGCGCTTCTGCGTAGGCAAATAAAAAACGCCCGACGGGTAACCGTCGGGCATTTTCAGCGTGCAAGAAAGTCTGCGACTTTTTTGCACGCTTCAAATACGCCTTTGCGCTTATTTCAGATTTTGCGCTTATTTCAGATACGGAAGCCCGGTCTGCGGGCGTGGATAGAACAGCACCCTGGGGCAGTCCTTGCCCGTGAGGGCCATCGCACGCTCAAGCGCCCTCTGCGGGTCCTTTTCAGGCTCCATGAGCATAGTCCTTGCCTCGTCGTCGGATACGTTCGGGCAGCTCAGAACGACCTTTGCGCCCTTGCGGTAGATCTTCGCAAGCAGCAGAACGTGATCCATCTGTATCTCGTAATGCTCAGTTGTCCAGCGCTCGATCTCGGGCAGCGTGCTGCCGGAGGCAAAGGCCCGCAGCATATCCGGCGAGTTCACGCCCTCGGCGCAGCCGCAGGTGAGCAGCGTCACTATATCGCCGTCAAGGATCTCCGTCAAGCCTATGAGCGCCTTTGCCGACTGATAGAAGTCTATATCCAGCGGCCGGCCGGGGCAGGTGACGATAACGTCGGGCTTATCAATTCCGACACCGAGATATTCACGGACGTATCTGACCGCCGCGCTGTGGCACTCTACAAGGCTGCCGGTGAACACAGCGGCTATTTTCATCTCGTTATTCAGGATGCAGTTTACGCCGAAGTCTATGCCGAACAGCTCAGCCGCCTCGATCATATCATCGCTCACGGGGTTGCCGTCTATCTTGCCGATGGCGGCGCGGGGATCGAGTATGCGCTCGGGGCGGTGGTTAATTCGTATCGTCTCCTCGGAGGCTATGCCCGGCAGCACGGACTTGCGCCCGCCGGAGAAGCCGGCAAACTCATGCGGCTCGACCTTGCCTATCTGCACATGGATATCGCACTCATACGCACGGCGGTTGACAGTGACGGGCGTGCCGTTTGTGCTGTCGCCGAGATAGATGAGATTATCCCTGTCAAACGGCGTGTGGTTTACGCACTCCACCCTGCCGTACAGCTCGCCGAGCGCGAGCCTCATCTCATCCTCCGTTGCCGGACGGTGAACGCCGATGGCGACGAAAAACGTGATGCCTTGAAGCTCGACGCCGCCTCTTACGAGCTCCTCGACGGCAGCCTTCGCCATGGGAGCCGTCGGTATTCCCCGTGTTGCGTCAGAAATCAGAATGCAGGCTGTTTTTGCGCCCTTTTCGCGCGTGATATCACATAAGCGCTTACCCGATACGGGCTCGGAAAAGGCCTTTTCTATAGCGCTGCTCTCGTCGATCGCGGGAAGCTGCCGTGTCTGAACCATGCCGGCGCAGTTTTTCTCCGGCAGGCGCAGCTCGATGCCGAGCATCGTGTCCTTATATACGCAGACGCCGTTTATTTTTTCTAATGAATACATTTGTTTTCCTCCAAAGAGCCGAAAAGCCGGAGGAGCCTGAGCCCCTCCGACCGTAAAATTATTTTGCCATCAAAGCTCGACGTCCTTGCCGCCGGTGAGATCCTCCTCGGGCTTCTCGATGCAGGCATGGTTGCCCTTGCCGGTGAAATCGCAGATGAAGTTGCGAAGCTCAAAGAGCGTTACCGGTACGAATGCAACGGGTATTGCCGCGTAAGCCCATGCATAGGGGATCCTGAGTGCGGGCGTCAGACGGAATCCGGCCTTCATGCAGTACTGTATGCCGATGATGACCATGAAAACGCAGATACCGACGATGATAAGCTGCGTAAGCTTGGTCAGGAAATTCTGTACCTTCTTCGGCATGTGCTCCTTGAAGACAACGATCGCGACATGCTCACGGCGCGCTGCAAGCACCGCAACGCTCATCATGCCGAACCATACGAGCATTATCTTCAAAAGCTCCTCCGACCATGTCAGCGAGTTGTTCAGAACATAGCGGAATATGATATGTGCCATGAGGATAACTATCATCGATACGAGCACAAGTATGAGCAGCACCTTCATTATCTTGAATACTACTTCGAGGGCTTTGTCAATTTTTTCAACCATTTGTCTTCTCCTTCCGGATGTGTCTTCAGCCGCCTCGGCGGTCAGACGTTAGAGAAATCAGAACTTGGAAATCTGTGCGAGAACGTCCTTAACGTCGTTCATGTACTGATCGACTGCGTCCTGGCCGATGTCCTTAGCAACGAGCTTGATAACGGCAGGCTGTGCAACCTTTGCCATCTCGGCTCTTGCGTCTGCGGATACTTCATTTATCTGCATGCCGTACTTGTCGGCGAGGTCGGCGAGGATGAGATCCTCACGCTCGAGGTTGCAGAAGCGGCTGAATTCCTGAGCGTAGATAGCGCCGGCCTGAACGACCTTCTGATATGCCTGGGGCAGGCTGTTGAAGAACTCGAGGTTGCAGACCAGAGGCATTGCGTCATAGATGTGGTTGGTCAGCGACAGGTACTTCTGGACCTCATAGAGCTTCTTATCGGTGACGTTTGCGATGGGGTTCTCCTGTGCGTCAACGACCTTCTGAGAAAGGGAGATGTACAGCTCAGAGAATGCTACGGGAGTGGGATTGGCGCCGAGTGCGGAGAAGGACTCCATGTGGTTGTTATTCTGCATGGTGCGCAGCTTAACGCCCTTGAAGTCGGCGATGCTGTTGATAGCGGAGACGTTGCTGGTGACCTGGCGCATGCCGTTTTCCATGTAAGCCATGCCCTTGAGGCCCTGAGCTTCCATCTTGTCGAGCAGATTGGTGCCGACATAGCTGTCGAGAACCATCCATGCCTCGGTGTAGGAATTGTAAACGAAGGGGATGTCCATTACCTCGAACTCGGGAACGTAGGATACGACCGGGGCGAAGGATGCGACCGCCATCTCGAGGTTGCCCTGAGCGACCTGCTCAAGAGTCTCCTCCTCGCCGCCGAGCTGACCGGAGGCGCAGACCTCTACCTGGACCTTGCCGTTGGTGTGGGACTCAACGTACTTCTCCATCTGATACAGACCGAGAGTTGCGGGGTAAGAGTCGGAGTTTTCGCATGCGATGCGGATGGTGTAGGTCTCGTCGCCTACATCGTCGTTGCCGGCGTTATTGCCGCCGTTGCCGCCGTTGCCGCAGGCGCACAGTGCGAACACCATGACCAGAGCAAGCAGCAGAGCAATGATTCTTTTTGACATTTTCATTTCTCCTTTTTATTTTTCGTTATTTTCAGTTAACTAACGACTATGAGAGGTAGCCCATCGATTCCGGCAGCCACAGCGCGATATCCGGGATGAACGTAACGAGTAGCAGTATCGCTATCGTCGTTATAAGGAATGGCAGGGCTTCTTTTGCCGTCTGCTCTATACGGACTCCGGCGATGGGGCTTGTAACGAACAGCGTTACGCCGAAGGGCGGGGTCGCAAGGCCGACGACGAGGTTGACGCAGAACACCAGACCGATGTGCAGGGGATTGATGCCGATCGCCCATGCGATGGGAGCGATGATCGGAGCGAGGATAACGGTGGATGCGTAGTCATCCATGAACATGCCGCAGATAAGCAGCAGGATGTTGACCAGCAGCAGGAACGCCCACTGCGGCATCTGGCTCAGAGGCTCGATGAGCAGGCTCATGACGCGCTCGTTTGCGATGCCCCATGCCATTGCGGTGCCCGCGCCGGCGAGGATGAGAACGAGGCCGGAGGTCGAGGCAGCTTCAACGATCATGTCGGGGATATCCTTGAGCTTTACAGAGCGGTTTACGAAGAATGCGATGATGGCGCTGTAGACAACGGCAACGCCGGAGGCCTCGGTGATGGAGAATATGCCGCTGAAGATACCGCCGAGGATGATGACCGGCAGGAACAGAGCGGGCAGAGCCTTGAGGGTGGCCTGGCCTTTTTCCTTCCAGGTGGATTTGCCGTAGGACGGGTAGCCGCGCTTGACGGCGGTGCGGTGTGCGATAACGCATTGCATGAGAGCTATAAGGATAGCCGGGGTTACGGCCGCCATAAACAGGCCCGCTATCGAAGTGTTGCCGACTGCCGTGCAGTACAGGATCATAAGCACGCTCGGAGGCATGATAGGTCCGAGCAGCGAGGCAGAGGACATGACCGCCGCCGAGTACGCCGGGGAGTAGCCCTCCTTCTTCATCATGGGGATGAGGAAGACGCCGAGGGATGCAGCCGAGGCGACAGCCAGGCCGACGATCGAGCCCATCAGCAGGGATGCGCCGATGGTGACGATGGCGATCGCGCCCTTGAAGTTGCCGAACCACACGTTGACGAATTTGACGAGCGATTCGAGCAGACCGCCGCGCAGCATCAGCTGACCGGTAAGTACGAAAAACGGTACCGCGAGGAACGAGAAGCTGTTCATGCCTCCGTACATTTTTATCGCGAGCTGGACAATGTTGAGGTCCGCCGAAAGCAGGTAGACCACTGTGGTGATAAGAAGGTTGTATGCAATGGGCAGACCGATTACCATCAGCGCCAGGAAGCATACTATCATCAGTATCAATGATGTTGACATAGCTTCTCTCCTTATAGGCTCTCTGAGATTTGTTTATTGCGGTGTATTTTGTGGGAACGATATACCTTGCGATATATCGCGTGTATGTTACCATTATAGCTATCCTGACGAAAAAATATATAACAATATTAACTTGAATTGCAACAATAATAATTTTAGTATTTTATGTACAGAATAATACCTCATTTTTTGTGCATAAATCCCTGTTGACATGCTCAAATTTATGACTAATTAACAAGCTTTTCTGAACTTTCTGTTGCAGGCATCGAAAAAATATAACTGCATTAACGAGAAAGGGCATTATTTGCTGCTTTGTTTGACTTTGCATTCATTTATCATTATAGTTAAAATATCATTGCGATATATCGCAGAGGCATACACACCTGGTTGGAGGAATGACATATGCAGAAAAAGATCAAAAACCGTGAGGCGCTGCTGTCCCACGGCGACATCGACGGAAGAAAGATCGTTCTGGACATCACCGAGAAAACGCTTCAGCACCTTGACGCCTACGAGCGCATCAAGAGCATCGCCCGCATGGAGGGCGACGTGCTGTGCATCGGCTCGCGCCGCTGGGATCTTAGCAAGAAGCGCAACGTATATCTGCTCGGTGCAGGCAAGGCCTGCAACCATATGGCCATGGCCATAGACGAGATACTCGGCGAGCACCTTACCCGCGGCATTGCCATAGTCAAGATAAAAGAGGACACCGATGTGTTCCGCCGCACCGACGTGTATGTCGGCGGTCACCCCCTGCCTAACGAGGAGGGTCTGCGCGCCTGCAAGGAGATCATAAAGCTCGTTGACAGCGCAAATGAGGATGATCTTTTTATAGTAGTTATAAGCGGCGGCTCCTCGGCGCTTATGAGCTGCCCCATCGAGGGCATCACCCTTCAAGACGAGATCGACACCACCGACGTCATGCTCAAGTCCGGAGCGGGCATATACGAAATAAACGCCATACGCCGTCACATTTCGGCCATGAACGGCGGCATGCTCGCCAAGCGCATCCGCTCCCGCGGCGCGGAGCTCATCGGCTTCGGAATCTCCGATGCGGTCGGCACCCCCGCCACCGGCGACATCGGCGAGCCGTACAAGAACTATAAGGGAACCCCCATGGGTCCGGATCAGACCACCCTCGAGGAGGCGCGCCAGGTCATCCGCGACTACGACGTCGCCGACCGTCTTCCCAAGAGCGTTGTTGATTATATAATGAATGCAGGCCCCGAGGGCGAGACCCCCAAGGCCTTCCCCGAAAATACCTACTTCCTGATAAACAGCCTGCCCGATTCCTGCCTGACGGCAAAGCGCATCTCCGAGGAGATGGGCATCCCCGCGATCATCCTCACATCATATCTCGAGGGCGAGGCAAAGGACGTCGGAACTGTGTTCGCGTCTCTCGCACGCGAGATACAGAACTACGGCAACCCCATAAAGCCGCCCTGTGTTCTGCTGTGCTCAGGCGAAGCGACCACCAAGATCCTTGATAACTCCGTCATCACAGGTCACGGCGGCCCCGGTCAGGAGCTGACGCTTTCCTACTCCATCTCCGGAAAGAAGGCGCCCGGCTGCGTCTGCCTGTCCATTGACTCCGAGGGCACCGACGGCACGACCGTAGTCGCCGGCGGCATGACCGACTCCACGAGCTACGACACCGCCTGCGAAAAGGGCATCGACGTTTTTGAGAATCTGCGCGGCCACGCCTGCTTTGAGGCGCTCGACGCAATGGGCGACGCAGTATTCACAGGCAATACCGGCACGAACCTGTGCGACTTTAATGTAATGTATGTTCCCGAGCTGCCTGCAAAGAAGCTCAAGGGCAGCCGCATAAAGAGCGTCCACGCACGCCAGATCATCGACTGCAAGTGCCGCCCGATGGTCGAGGTCGATGTTGTGACCGTTGACGGCTCTGTCGGCACTGCGGCAGCGCCCACCGGCTCCTCGGTCGGCATGCACGAGTCCTTCGTTCTGCGCGATAACGATCCGACAGAGTACGACGGCCTGTCGGTGCACAAGGCGGTTGCAAACGTAAACGATATCATAGGCCCCGCCCTCATCGTCATGGATACGCTTGACCTTGAGTCCATTGACCGCAAAATGATCGAGCTTGACGGCACGGAGAATAAGTCCAGGCTCGGCGGCAACGCCATCTACTCCGTCTCCGTCGCGGCCTACCGCGCAGCGGCGGCAAGCTTAAAGCGCCCGCTTTACGACTACATCGCAGGCGGCGATATAAAGACCGTTCCCATCCCCTCCTTCAACGTCCTCAATGGCGGCAATAACGCCGGCATAAAGCAGGCCTTCAACGAATTCATCGTCATGCCCTACCGTGCAAGCGATATCGAGCAGGCGGTCGAGATCGCCGTCAAGGTCTTTAAGCAGCTCGGAAACGTCATCCGCGAGTACACCGGCTCCGAGCCCCGCGTCGGCGGCTCCTACGGCTGGTGCGCGCCCTCGGAGGATCCGGAGGTCTGCCTGAAGCTTATCCAGAAAGCCATCGACGACTGCGGCTACACCGAGCAGTGCGCCTTCGCGCTCGACTGCGCGATGAGCGAAATGTACGACCGCGAGAGCAGGACCTATTACCTCAACGGCAAGCAGGTCACGACCGACGAGGTCATCGCCTATGTCAAGGCACTCACCGAAAAGCACAACTTCGTGTTCATCGAGGATATGCTCGACGAGGACGACTGGGACGGCTTCGTCAAGGCGCATAAGGAGATCACCCGCACGCTCATCATCGCCGACGACTTCACCGTCTCCAATCCCGAGCGCATCCGCAGGGCGTATGAGCTCGACAGCATCGACGGCTTTATACTCAAGCCCAATCAGGTAGGCACGATATCCGAGGCTCTGGAATCCCACCGCTTTGCCAGCGAGCACGGCCTGTTCTCGATAACCTCCGGCCGCAGCGGCGGCGTCGTCGGCGACGTCGTCATGGATCTCGCCGTCGGCCTTCAGATACCGTTTATCAAAAACGGCTGCCCGCGCTCCGGCGAAAGGATAGACAAGCTCAACTTCCTCATGCGCGTCAAGGATTCCTATCCCGGCTGCCACATGGCGAAGATCGACGACATCGTAAAATTCTGATATTGAAAAAGCTGCCGCAGAGAAATCTGCGGCAGCTTTTATACTTTGTTATTGGGTTATATAATACCAATACCGTTCTGGCTGACGGCGGCCTTGACGGCTAGCATGGAATAGTTCCAGTTGTTTTTCATCGCAAGCTCCGCGCCGAAGGGATCCTTTATGCGGAAGCTTTCGATCATGAGCCTGTGGTCGTTACAGGACGTGCCCATGGTGTTATCGCGGAAGAACATATAGTCCAGCCGCGCTATGCGCACCCACAGCGCCGAGCAGAACTCGTCGATATATTCATTTCCGGCTATCTCAAGTATCTTATCGTGAAAATTCCTGTCGGCCATGAGTATGCTCTCGGCATCCCTGTTATCCATGGCTTTCCCGAACTGCGCGTTGAGCGCTTCAAGCTCGGCTATATCGGCGCCCGTCGCCTTGTTCACGGCAAGGCGCACGGCAAGGCACTGGAGCGTCTGCATGGGCAGATAGTAGCTTTCTATATCGTCCAGCGCAAGATCCGCGACTATCGTAGCGCGGCCGGGATATGTATATATCAGCTTCTGCTGCTCGAGTATTTTGAGCACCTCGCGCACCGGCGTGCGGCTGACGTTGAAGTACTCGGCTATCTCTGTATCGGATATCTTTTCACCGGGCCTGAGCTGCATTACGGTTATCCAGTGCTGCATCGTTTCCAGTATATCGGCCTTCGTCGGCAGGCGGTTTTCATCGTTAGGATAGCTTGGAAGCGGCATATTTTGCCCTCCGTTTTGAATTATTTATTGCAATTATATCATTACAGGCTCAGCCCGTCAAATCATTCCTTGAAATATCGGCCGTCATATTGTATAATAAGTATTGGTAAGTATTATTTAGAACATACGGGAGGACAGGTGAATATGCTCTTCACCTCCAAGGTAAGCGCAGCCTACGGCGCGCTGACGCATTCGCAGAAGGTCGTCGCCAATTACGTCGACGAGAATTATGAGGACATTGCCTTTTCCACGCTTGAGGAGCTGGCCGAGAAGATCGGCGTAAGCACGACAACGGTCATCCGCTTTGCGCGCGCTCTTGACTATTCCGGCTTTTCTGAAATGCAGGACAGCATCAAAAAGGAGATACAGACCAAGGGCTCGCTGCCCGACAGACTCGAGCGAGCGGCGGTATCCTCCGGGAACGATCTGCTGGAGGAGGCGTTCTCGACCGATATAAAGAATATACAGCTCACTCTCGCCGGTCTGCACGGGGATGAGCTTGAAAAAGCCATTGATCTGATAAGCGGAGCAAAAAACATCTACGTTCTCGGCATGCGCAGCAGCTTTTCGCTGGCGCATTATATGGTGTCTCGTCTGGGGGAGATAAAGCGCAACGTGCATTTTATTCAGACGACGGGTCTTATCTACCCCGAGGAGATAGTGAATGCGCAGGACGGCGACGTGTGCATCGCGTACATTTTCCCGCGGTACTCGCGCGTCGGCATCAACATCCTCGCGTGGATGCGCAGCCGCGGCGTTAAGGTCGTGCTGTTTACGTCAAATAACGACCTGCCGGTCAAGGCCTACGGCGATGTGTGCTTTAACTGCTCGATAAAAAGCGTTTCGTGCAAAAACTCGCTGACGGCGCCCATGTGCCTGACAAACTATCTCGTCGCGGAGCTTGCCCTTAGAAACTACGAGGAGGCGCACGAGGTGCTCTCCCGAACAGAGGAGATACTCAGCACGGGATTTTATCTGGGAATATGAAAAAAAGCAGCCTTGGAGGCTGCTTTTTTCATTTATCCAGCGCTATTTTCATCAGCGCCTGCTTTATGCGGAATATCTGAGTCGCCTGGGCGACGTTGAAGTCGTCAAGCTGCTTATTGAGCTTGTCTATCGCGGCAAGCTGACCCTGCGTAAGCCCCGTCGCGCCGACTCCGGCCTCGGCCTCGCGGCTTATGATTATGCCGTCGGCGTCGAGCCGCGCCTGTTTAAGAATTTCCTCGGACTTCGCTTTTGCGTCCTTTATAATATCGTCGGCCCGCTCCTGTGCGCTCATGATAAGCTCGGCGACCCTGGCCTTGGAAAGGCCGATGTCGTCTATCTGCTGCCTCAGCTCGTTATTTTCCTCGATAAGCCCGGCAAAGGCCGCCCTGATCTCCTGCATCTTCGCATCGACCTTGTTGGCGTTATAATACTTCTGCTTTGCGATATCAAAGCTGATTCCGTCAAAAAACTCCATCGTCACTGCCATGTTCTGCCCTCCGAAATATGCACATAAAATAAATATAGCGCACTTGCGCAAAAATTTCAATGAGCTTTTTATGTTATAGCCCGGAGAATCCCTCATATTCTTCTTATAAGTATTGACAAATCGCAAATTTATTAATAAAATGTTAACAGCAATGTATCTTATTGATACATATTCGCAAAAATGTTTTGTTAAAGGGGAGAACAATGAAAAAATCAGCTCTTACCACCACCATCAGCATCCTGCTTATTGTCGCTTGCGTGTTCGCGCTGGCCGCCGCCGGCTTCGGCGTCAAGGACGGTCTTGCGATCAAGCAGTATAAGGAGGACGATGCAAAGGCGGCAGACGTTGTAGGCGAGCTTGAGAAGGCCATACAGGCGCTCAAGGAAAACGAGGCCGCCTATAACGAGGGCGTCGGAACCTATGCCAAAGGACTTAGCGACTATGCAGCCGGTCAGCAGGCCTATAACGAGGGCAAGGCAACGCTTGCTCAGGGCTATAAGGATTATAACGACGGCAAGGCGACGCTTGAGCAGGGCTACAGGGACTATGAGGCCGGCAAGAAGGCTCTTGAGGAGGGACGCCTGAAAATCGCCGAGGGGCAGAAGATGATCGATGAGAACACCGATGCATATAACGAGGGCAAGGCGCTTCTTTCGAAAATTGAACCTCTCATGCCGCTTCTGAACACATATGTCAAATTCCGTGACGGCAGTATCGCAAAGCTGCCCGGCTTTGACAGCGCTCAGGCATGGTTTGTCGGAAAGGTCGCGCCGCTTGCAGAGCGCATGGGGCTCAAAATTCCCGCGGACGTCACCGACTTCCCGGCATATATTCAGCGCATGGTGGCTGAGGGTCAGGCGATGCTTAAGCAGTATGAGGACGGTCTTAAGGAGCTTGAAGCAGGTAAGGCGGAGCTTGCAGCCGGCGAGCAGCAGCTTGCCGAGGCTGAAAAGCAGCTGGCTCAGGGCGAAAAGGATCTTGCCGAGGGCAAGAAGGCTCTCGAAAACGGCGAAAAAGAGCTTGCTGCGGGCGCAAAGGAGCTTGCTGACGGCGCGGCTCAGCTCGCGGCGGGCAAAAACGATCTTGAAGCCTTTGAGAACGGCATGGCTCTCGTCGACGAGTACACCATGACCTGCTATAAAAACGAACCAATCTACCGTCACAACGGCGAGATGGCAGTCCCCGGCCCCGAGCAGCGTCTCGGCGCCGACTTCGACTGGAAAAAGTACGATGAAAACGGGAAGCTCGTAACGCTCCGCAACGGCGAGCCGTATCTCGACCTTGATCAGTGCCTCGTGGTCTGCAAAAGCTTCCGCGAGTCTGTCAGCCACCATGTTGCCGACGTTACGCATGAGCTTTACATGCGCCTGGGTCTGTACATTGTTCTCGCCGTCGCCGCTATCCTCGGCATAATCGGCGGTATACTCGGTCTTCTGGGCAAGCGCGGCGCATTCGTGCTCGGCGTCATCACCGCGGTTCTGGCAGTCGGCTGCAACATCTTTGGCCTGCTGACCCGTTACCACGGCTACACCTATCCGCTCAAGGACGGAACCTACTCGGGAACTCTTCAGCTCATCGCGTTGATCACCTTCGCGCTTGTAGCGATCGTGTTCCTCATCGTGACCGCCTCGGCAAAGAACGAGGCCGCCAGGCAGGCGCAGCTTGAAGTCTGACAATCATCATATAAAGCAAATTTTGAGCTCTCTGAAATATTTCGGAGAGCTCGTTTTATTAATATCAATGGTTGCATAAAAATAAATATGTTATATACTATGGATATAATTAATATACGCTTAGCGTATGCACCCGGAGGCTGTTATGACTGACAGAAAACTTAACCTCACCATGCTGTGCGACTACTACGAGCTCACGATGGGCAACGGATATTTCGATCACGGCATGGACGGAAAGATAACCTATTTTGATGTTTTTTACCGCCAGAATCCCGACAAAGGCGGTTTTGCCATCGCTGCGGGGCTTGAGCAGGTAGTCGAATATATTCAGGATCTGCATTTTGACGATGAGGACATCGAGTATCTGCGCGGTAGGAGGATGTTCTCCGAGGAATTTCTCGAATACCTGCGCAATTTTAAGTTTGAGGGCGATATCTGGGCCGTACCGGAGGGTACTCCCGTGTTCCCGCGTGAGCCGCTTATGGTCGTGCGCGCACCGGCTATCCAGGCGCAGCTTATCGAGACCTATGTTCTGCTTGCGATAAATCATCAGAGCCTCATCGCAACCAAGGCAAACAGAGTCTGCCGCGCCGCCGAGGGCAGGATCGTTCTCGAATTCGGCTCACGCCGCGCACAGGGCATTGACGGCGCCGTCACCGGCGCGAGAGCGGCATATATCGGCGGCTGCGCGGGCACGGCCTGCGCCCTTTCCGATACGCGCTACGGTGTTCCCGCCGGCGGCACAATGGCGCACTCCTGGGTGCAGATGTTTGACTCGGAATATGAGGCCTTCAAGGCCTATTGCGAGACCTATCCGACCAACGCCACGCTGCTGGTCGATACCTATAACTCGCTCAAAAGCGGCGTTCCCAATGCCATACGTGCGTTCAACGAGGTCCTCAAGCCCCTGGGCATAACGAAATGCGGCATCCGCTTCGATTCGGGCGATATGGCCTATCTTACGCGCAAGGCGCGCGCAATGCTCGACGAGGCCGGCTGGCCGGAGTGTAAGATCACCGTATCGAACTCGCTCGATGAGCGCCTTATCACCGAGCTTCTGCTCCAGGGCGCGAAGATCGACTCCTTCGGCGTGGGTGAGCGCCTTATCACCTCGAAATCCGACCCCGTGTTCGGCGGCGTATACAAGCTGTGCGCCGTTGAGAACGATAAGGGTGAGATAATACCCAAGATAAAGATAAGCGAAAACGTCGGCAAGATAACAAACCCCGGCTTTAAAAAGGTCTACCGCTTCTTCGAGCGCGAGAACGGCATGGCCGAGGCCGACTATATCTGTATGCACGATGAAACGGTCGATGACACAAAGCCGCTGGAGATCTGCGATCCCGAGGCGCGCTGGAAGCGCAAGACGATGGAGAACTTCAGGGCTCAGGAGCTGCTCGTTCCCATATTCGAAAAGGGCAGGCTCGTGTATGAGCTCCCGGCGCTCGACGATATCCGCCGCCGCTGCGCATACGAGGTGTCCACGCTCTGGCCGGAGGTCAAGCGCTTTGACTTCCCCCACCAGTACTATGTCGATCTGTCCGAAAAGCTCATGGCTCTCAAGGACGAGATGCTCGAAGCAAAGAGGTAATGTAAATGGATTCTGCAAAACGACGCGAGCACATCATGCGCGAGCTCAGAGGCGCCGAGCGCCCCGTAAGCGCGACAAAATTTGCAAAGGAGCTGTCCGTCAGCCGGCAGATAATCGTCGGCGATGTCGCGCTGCTGCGCGCATCCGGTGAAAAGATCCTCGCCACGCCGCGCGGCTATATCCTTGAGCGCACAAACGGTCAGGCGGAATACACCGTCGCCTGTGTGCACGATTTCGAAAACATGGAAAAGGAGCTCACCATAATGGTCGATAACGGCTGCACAGTCGTTAACGTCACCGTTGAGCATCCGCTGTACGGTCAGCTGACAGGCCCCCTGCAGCTGTCGAGCCGCTACGACGTTGCGCAGTTTATGGCTGCCTGCCGCGAGCGCGGCGCAAGCCCCCTGAGCACTCTAACCGGCGGCATACATCTGCACGTTCTCTCCTGCCCCGACCGCGAGCGCTTCGAGCGCACCTATAAGGAGCTTAACGACGCCGGCTTAATTTATACGCAGCAGTCGTAATTTTTCATTGACAAAAGATATAATAAGCGTTAAAGTAGACTATGCAAGTGTCAAGACACTGCGTAGTCTACTTATTTATTCAATGTGAATGGGGTAATCGCTTATGTCCAAGGTAAAGACATTTTTCAAGCGCAAGGATATCGAGGTCAGCCTCAAGCGCTACGGCATAGACGCGCTCGGCGCGATGGCGCAGGGCCTGTTCTGCACCCTGCTCGTCGGCACGATACTCGACACGCTCGGCACTCAGCTCGGGATAGCCTTTCTCGCAACGCCGCTTATCGAGATCGGCGGCACGGGCTACACGATAGGAAAATTCGCCTCGGCGATGGTCGGCCCCGCGATGGCGGTGGCGATAGGCTATGCGCTGCACGCCCCGGCGATGGTGCTGTTTTCGCTCATTCCCGTCGGCTATGCGACGAACGTCATGGGCGGCGCGGGCGGCCCGCTGGCCGTTTACGTCGTTGCGATAATCGCGGCAGAGTTCGGCAAAATGGTCTCGAAGGAGACGAAGATAGACATTCTCGTGACCCCCATCGTCACGATACTCATCGGCGTAGGCGCTGCCTACTTCATAGCCGCCCCCATAGGCGAGGGCGCAATGGCCGTCGGAGCGCTCATAAAATGGGCGACGACGCAGCAGCCGTTTGTCATGGGCGTGCTCGTTTCGGTCATCGTCGGCATCGCGCTGACGCTGCCTATATCCTCGGCAGCCATCTGCGCGGCGCTTAGCCTGACGGGTCTCGCCGGCGGCGCGGCGCTTGCCGGCTGCTGTGCGAACATGGTCGGCTTCGCAGTCGTTTCATTTAAGGAAAACGGCTGGGGAGGCATCGTCTCGCAGGGTCTGGGCACCTCGATGCTTCAAATGGGCAACATCGTGCGCAATCCGAAGATATGGATACCGGCAATCGCGGCCAGCGCCGTGACCGGCCCTGTCGCCACCTGCCTTTTCAAGCTTGAGATGAACGGCGCGGCAGTCTCCTCCGGCATGGGCACCTGCGGACTTGTCGGCCCCATCGGTGTGTGGACGGGCTGGTCCAATCCCTCTGCCGAGGCGCTTCTTGACGGTGCGAAGGCCATAGCTCCCACAGCGGTCGACTGGCTCGGCCTTGCGCTCATCTCCATCGTCCTCCCGGCCGTACTGGCCTGGGCCTTCGGCGTGATCTGCCGCAGGCTCGGCTGGATAAAGGACGGCGACATGAAGCTCAACTGAATTTTGTATACAACAACAGCTCCGATGCAGTGCATCGGAGCTGTTTCAGCGTATCAAAAAAGCCAATGGCTTTTTTGACACGCTTCAAATACGCCACATTTTTTGTGAAGCTTACGCTTCACGAAAAATCTCGCTTTGCTCGTCAAAAAGTCCTGACGGACGTTTTTGATGGCTATAATCCAACTTGAGGCGGGCCTTGCCCCCTCAAGCTCCCCCGCTGCGCGGTTGTATTTACTCAGCAGCATAGGTTCTTTGACAGTCTCAACAGCAACGTCTCGCGCCAATTATAACAAATATGAGTATATCAGGCTATCGGCTGTTCCGAGGGCCGGGGATCGCATTTGATGTTAAGAAAGCATGGCTCGGCATACAGAGCGTGTAAACGCCTATCGACGTGCGGCTCCGAAGCTGTTATAATAAAATTCTATTATAAAATTCTATTTTCCGGTGGAAGCAGGTAATCGGTATGGCTAAAAAAATTATCGGCATTTTAGGCGGCATGGGACCGGCCGCGACTGCCGATCTGTTTAACAAAATTATAATCTCGACCAAAGCGGCATGCGATCAGGAGCACCTGCATGTCATCATTGACAGCAACACGGATATTCCCGACCGCACCGCCGCACTTTTAAACGGCGGAGAGGATCCCACGGAGCAGCTGGTGCTCAGCGCACGGCGGCTGCAAAGTGCCGGAGCCGAGCTCATAGCCATGCCCTGCAATACGGCGCACGGCTTTTATGACGCGGTGTGCGCGGCGGTGGATATCCCCGTTCTGCACATGATAAAGCTCACGGCGCAGGAGCTGCGGCGCGAGGGCGTCAAGCGTGCGGGACTTCTTGCAACCGACGGCACAGTGCGCACCGGGATTTACGATAAATGCTTTGAGGGCAGCGGCATCGAGCTGCTGACACCCTCGCAGGATGCGCAGTCTGCCGTCATGGAGCTTATATACAAGGGCGTGAAGGCCGGCCGCCGCGATTTTGACACGAGCCGGTTTGAAAAGGCCGCACGGGAGCTTTCGGAGCGCGGCGCACAGACGCTCATTCTCGGCTGCACTGAGCTTCCTCCGGCGTTTGGGATATACGGTCTGCATTATCCTCACATCGACCCGACGCTCGTGCTTGCGCGGGCCGCCGTCCTCGCCGCCGGCGGCGAGCTGAGATAATTCCGATGTGGCAGTCGGCAGCTCCGATACCGGGCAGCAGGGGCGCTCAGGGGAAGCGGGATTTTTCGCAAAAAATGCGGCGTTTTTAATGTGCAGCCGCAGTGCTCGGCACTTCTGCGCGGTAATAGCACAGATAATGGCCGAGGAGACACAGAGGCACGGCGGCAATGACGTCGAGCACGGAGTGCTGCTTCATGAACACGGTCGAGACACAGATGAGCAGTGCGGCAATGACCGCAAAAAGCTTAAACCGCGGCCTTTGAAGCCTGCGGCAGTCGAGCAGTCCGAGCATCGCGGCAACCGAGCCGAGAACGTGTATCGACGGACAGACGTTCGTGTTCGTATCAAAGCTGTAAAACCGGCCGATGAATCTTGTCAGCACATTGTCACGCGGGAACACCTCCGGCCGCAGCTCCTGACAGGTCGGAAACAGCAGGTAGATGACCATCGTGATTGTATATGTGCAGATGATAAAGCGCATCATTTTCTTAAACGCCGGAACGTCGAAGAAAAATGTATACACCAGTGTGCCGATCAGGTACACAAACCAGAACAGATACGGGATGAGGAACCACTCGCAGAACGGTATGACGTCGTCAAGCGCGCAGTGCATCACATGGTACGAGCCGACCTTGTAAAACCGCTCGACGAATGAGAACATCATGCCGAACAGCGGCCAGAATATCAGCAGCTTCACATGCCGAAACTCGTCCGTATTAATTTTACTCAATCTAAAATTTCTATAATCCATCTTTTTAGAGGCGCATTAACGCTTCTCCTATGCATATATTGCGGTCGCACGGTATTGGAATGCCGGCATAAGCCGTAATGTCTCGCGTAACAGGAGCCTGCAATTACCGTATACGCAGGCTCCTCAATGCGCCTTCAAAATGACATTATCTTCACCGCAGAGCTCCTTTAGCTCGGCAACAAGGGAGGGATGTATCAGACACCGTGCACCGATGCGGCGCTTTTCACGCTCGAGGTAAATGATGAGCTGCTGCCGGCCGGGGAACATGGTCAGGATGAGCTCGATGCGCTTTAAAAGCGGATCGTCCGCACCCTGAAGCTTTACCCAGAGCTTTGAATCGTCGCTTATCTGCTCCTTTTCGGGCTTTATCCGGCCGAGATCGGTGATAGGACGTATGCTGTCGACCATCAGCTGCGGCTCCTTCTCGTCGCGCATGGAGATGCGGCCGCGCACGACGATCAGCGCGTTGTCTTTAATATAAACGCTGCCGGTATCCAGCGCTCGCCGGAAGGCGATGAGCTCCATCGTGCCGCTGTCGTCCTCAAGGCTTATATAGCTCATGAGGGTGTTCGACTTGGTCGTGCGCGTGCGGCTGGACTGAACAACTCCTGCAAGAGTAACGACCGCCCCGTCGGGGTAGGTCTTTTTTTCGTTCTCGGACGCGGCGTCGGCCAAGACGGCGCCGATGGGCACGATGCCGGCGCGGCGCACGGCGGCGCGGTACTCGTCCATGGGGTGGCCGCTCAGGTACAGACCGGCGGTCTCCTTTTCCATAGCCAAAAGCTCCGATCTCGTATACTCATCGACCTCGGGGAGCTTGATGCTTATAGCGCCGGCCTCCTCAAAATCGGGCTCGCCGAAAAGGTTCAGCTGCCCCTCGACGTTGTTGCGGCTCTCCTGCTGGATGCCGTCGATCATAACGCCCGCGACGCGCAGCAGCGCCTTGCGCTTGAAGCCCATGCTGTCGAAGGCTCCGGCGCGAATTAGATTTTCCACGGCGCGGCGGTTTAATTCCTTTCCCGCCATTCGTCGGCAGAAGTCCTCAAGACTGCGGAACGGGCCGCCCTCCTCGCGGCGGGCGATCAGCTCGCTTATGAAGCCGCGTCCGATGCTCTTTATGGCGACGAGGCCGAAGCGGATATCGTTTCCGCTGACGGAGAAGTCGGCGTAGGACTCGTTCACGTCCGGCGGCAGGAGCTTTATGCCCAGCTCGCGGCACTCGGCGATGTATTCGGCGACCTTCTGGCTGTTATCGAGCACCGAGGACAAAAGCGCGGCCATGTACTGGCGCGGATAGTGCCGCTTCATGTACGCCGTGCGGTAGGATACGATGGCGTAGCTCACTGCGTGTGCCTTGTTGAAGGCATAAGAGGCAAAGTCGAGTATCTCGTCGTAGATGCTGTTTGCCGTCGCCTCCGGTATGCCGCGCTTGACGGCGCCGTCGATGCCGCGGGATGCGTCTCCGTGGACGAAGGCGACGCGCTCGGCGTCGATGACCTTGTGCTTTTTCTTGCTCATTGCGCGGCGTATCATATCCGCCTGGCCGAGCGAAAAGCCCGCAAGGCGGCGGAAAATTTCGATCACCTGCTCCTGATAGACGATGCAGCCGTAGGTGACTTCAAGTATCGGGCGGAGAAAGGGATGCTTGTAGCTTATCTTGTCCGGGTGCGCCGAGCACTCGATAAAGCGCGGGATACTGTCCATCGGGCCGGGGCGGTAGAGTGCTATGACGGCGGTGATATCCTCGATGCTCCTGGGCTTTAAGCCGGTGCAAACGCCGGTCATGCCGGTGCTCTCAAGCTGGAACACGCCGCTCGTGCGTCCCTCGGAGAGCATTTTGAACACCTCCGCGTCGCCGTCGGGAATTGTCTCGACGGTGAATTCAGGCTCGCTGAGCCGCACAAGCTTTGCTGCGTCCTCCAGAACCGTGAGGTTTCGCAGGCCGAGGAAGTCCATCTTGAGAAGCCCGAGCTCCTCGAGCGTCGTCATCTGATACTGCGTGACGACAGATTCGTCGTTTTTCGACAGAGGCACGTATTCGTAAACGGGCCTGTCGGTTATAACGACGCCGGCCGCGTGCATGCTCGCGTGGCGCGGCATACCCTCGAGCGCCTGCGCAACGTCGATGAGCCTGCGGAGCAGCTCGTCGCTTTCGTACATATCGCGCAGAGGCTTCGATACGCGCATGGCCTCCTTTATCGTCATGTTAGGTCCCATGGGTATGGCCTTGGCGACGGCATCGGCCTCGCCGTAGCCGATATCGAGGACCCGCGCAACGTCGCGCACGGCCGCGCGCGCCGCCATCGTGCCGAAGGTGACTATCTGCGCAACATGGTCGCGGCCGTATTTGCGGTTGACGTAGTCGATGACCTCGCCGCGGCGGTTTACGCAGAAATCTATGTCGATATCCGGCATGCTGACGCGCTCGGGATTTAAAAAGCGCTCGAAATAAAGATTGTATTTGATCGGGTCGACGTCGGTGATGTTGAGCGTATACGAAACGACGCTTCCCGCCGCCGAGCCGCGTCCCGGGCCGACGGGTATCTTCTGCCCCTTTGCGTAGGCAATGAAGTCCGAAACGATGAGAAAATAGTCGACAAAGCCCATCTTCTTTATCATCCGGAGCTCGTAGTCGAGCTGCTTTTTGACGCTTCCGTCGTCGTTGGGATAGCGGCGAATCAGCCCCTCATCGCAGAGTCTTTGCAGATACTCAAAGCTGTCGGTCTCGCCCTCGGGGAGCTTGAAGCGCGGCAGCTTGTATTTTCCGAACTCGAAATCGTAGCTGCACATATCTGCAATCTTCGCCGTGTTGTCGGCCGCCTCGGGGTGCTCGGGAAACAGTGCGCGCATCTCGGCCTCATCCTTGAGGTAGAGCTCGTTTGTCTCGAACCTCATGCGTGAGGGATCTGAGATGGTTTTCTGCATCTGCACGCACATCAGAACGTCCTGATAGTAGGCATCGGATTTTTCGATATAGTGCGCGTCATTGGTGACGGCAAGCGGTATGCCCGTCTCGCGGCTTATCCTTATCAATCCCTCCGCCGCACGCTTTTCCGGCTCAAGTCCGTGATCCTGAAGCTCGAGATAAAAGCCGTCCTCGCCGAAAAGCTCGGACAGCTCAAGCGCCTTTTTCTTTGCGCCCTCGTAGTTTCCGGAGTTTATCATGCGCGGGATAGCGCCCGCGACGCAGCCGGAAAGGCAGATAAGTCCCTTCGCGTGCTCGTGCAGCAGCGCCCAGTCGATGCGCGGCTTGCCGTAAAAGCCCTCGATGAAGGCCATGGACACGAGATAGCAGAGGTTTTTGTAGCCCTCCTCGTTTCTGCACAGCAGGATAAGGTGCGTATACTCCGAATCTACGCCGTGCTCGCGGTCGAAGCGCGTTCTCGGCGCGACATAGACCTCGCAGCCGATGATTGGCTTTATCCCCGCCGCGCAGCAGGCCTTGTAAAAGGCGACTGCGCCGTACATGACGCCGTGGTCGGTGATGGCAAGCGCGGTCTGGCCGAGCTGCTTTGCGCGCTCTATGAGAGGCTCGATGCGGCACTCGCCGTCGAGCAGCGAATATTCGGTATGAACATGCAGGTGAACAAAGCTCATATGGTATCCTCGTTAGTTATTTTACAGTAAACGGTTCGTGATTTTCGCTGTAAATTATACTTGTATCATTTGGGTCGCAGATGCAGGTATAAAATAGTTCGTTCTCTGTTCTATCCTTATATATTGCGCCGCAATGCATGCATTCATTATCAAACCAATTGCCCATTCCTCCGCAGTTTCCGCAAACGCTATAAAATACATGGCCGCTGTTGATCCAATTGCCGTCGGGGTCAAGCCATCTATTATAACAGTAGAATACACTTACCGTTGCTTCGATATATTTTTCGGGTTCCGAGCCCTGTTGCGGAGCTGATGTGGGTGCTGGTTTTTGCTCCGTGGCAAGCTCGGGAAGCTTTGAAGGAGAGGGCATTAATGTAGGTGTAGATGCAGTTGCCACTGTCACTTCCGGCGTTTCGGGCGCAGATGTATGTTGCGGCTCAGTAGGCTGTGCAGAACAGGCGCTCAAACACAACACAGCGGCAAGCAGGAATGGTGCAAATGGCTTTTTCATTTCTCATTCCTCCTCCGGCGAGTATGTCAAAAGCTTTTTGAGCCTGTGGCTCAGGCAGCTTTTCGATACCGGCGGATACGAAAGCGTCGCAAGGTCAGCCAGGCTCGCCTCGGGATTTGCATAGCGCAGAAGCGCCGCCTGCTGGAGCTTATCCGGCAGCGAATCAAGCCCGTAGAGCCTGTCTATGCGCTTTATGGCCTCAAGCTGCTTTGCCGCGGCCTCGACGACCTTGTCGGCATTGGCCGAATCGCAGTTTACCTTGCGGTTTATGCTGTTTTTCATGTCCTTTTCGATCTTGGCGGACATGATCTCCATTGCCGAGACCGGCGCGCCGATGGTCGTAAGCAGATCCTCGATGTGCTCGCTTTTTTTGAAGTACAGAAGATAATCTCCCTTGCGCTGCGCCTCCTTGGGCGAAAAGCCCATCTCAAGCAGCACCGAGTACGTCTCGCGGCTTACGCTCAGATGCGTCGTGGCAAGCTCCAGGTGATAGCGCTTTTCCGGGTCGGTTACCGAGCCGCCGGCGAGAAACGCGCCGCGTATAAACGAGGCCTTGCAGCACGGCTCCTCGATAACGCCGAAATTAATGTGCAGCGCCGGACTGCGCATATCGTTTCCGACAACGTCGAACACCGCACGCAGCTTTGTGAGGTCTGTCACGCGGAAGGAATGCTTCACGCCGCGCGCTTTTTCCGGCTCGTCGAAGTCAATGCCGAAGGCGCGGCGCATAAGGTGCGGAAGGCGCGCGGCAAGCTCGTCGCTTGCCGTGGTTATGCGTATCTCCTTTGCCGAAAAGCTGTGCGCATACAGCAAAACACCGTAGGCCTCGGCAACGGCGCAGCATTTGCGCTCGACCCGAGGCTGACACAGCTCTGTTTTGACTTTTTGCGCGAAGGTTTTTTCCATTTACTTATTCATATCTCGGTTTATGCTCACGACCGGCACTCCGAAGCACTTTAAATGCCCGGCAAGCGCCGAGGCAACGGCCACGCTGCGGTGCCGTCCGCCCGTGCAGCCGATGGCGATGGTGAGGCTGTATTTGCCCTCCTCGATGTAAAGCGGCAGCAGATACTCTATCATATCCGTGAGCTTGTCCATGAAAATGTTCGACTGCTCGAAGCCGAAAACATAGTCGCGCACCGGCGCATCGAGGCCGTTTAAAAGCTTAAGCTCCTCAACGTAAAAGGGATTGGGCAGAAATCTCACGTCGAACACGAGGTCGGCGTCGAGCGGCATACCGTATTTAAAGCCGAAGGACACGACGTTTACCATGATAGCGCGTCCCGTCGCGGAGTCGGAAAAATAGGTGTACAGCTCATTATGCAGCTGGCCGAGGGTCAGGTGCGAGGTGTCGATTATATAATCGGCGATATCGCGTATCGGGCGCAGCTGCTCGGTTTCCTTGAGTATCGCGTCCTCTATCGAGCCGCCGCTTTTCGCCGCCAGCGGATGCGGGCGGCGCGACTCCTTATAGCGCTTTACGATGACAGCGGGCTTTGCCTCCATGAACAGGATCTTGTAGCCGAAGTCCATCTCGCGCAGGGTCTCGAGTGTGCTGAAAATGTCCTTTATCCCGTTTTTTTCTCGGATATCTGTCACGAGCGCGACCTTCTCGTAGCGCCCCTTAGTCGCCGCGCACAGCTCGGCAAACTTCGGGATGAGCGCCACGGGCATGTTATCCACGCAGTAGTAGTCAAGATCTTCTATGATGTCCGCGGCCTGGCTCTTGCCGCCGCCGGACAGACCGGTTATGATAAGAAACTCCATATTCTCTCTCCGTCAGCCCGGATCGGCATCCGTCTGCCCGGCGGAGCTCTCCGCCGCCTTCTGCTTTGCCTGCTCAAGCATCTCTCCGATTATCGACTGCTTTTTCTCGCGCCAGTTGTCAACAAGCATCATGCCCTTGGGATAAATGCGTATCTCCGGCTCAAGGGTGATCTGCGTCCTGTCATAGACCTCCCGGCGAACGTGATCCAAAAGCGCGACAACGTCGTCATAGGTGGCGCTGCCGGTGTTAACCGCAAAGCCCGCGTGCTTCGTGCTTATCTGCGCGCCGCCCACCGTATAACCCTTGAGGCCGCACTGATCGATAAGCGCCGCGGCATAGCCTCCCGCGGGGCGCTTGAACGCACTTCCTGCCGACGGCATGTCGAGCGGCTGGCTTGCGGTGCGCTTTTCGTTCATTTCCTTCATTCTCGCGCCGATGGCCTCGGGCTCGTCGGGCGTTAGCTTGAAAACAGCGCCCATGATCGCGCAGTTGACACGCTCAAAGCCGCTGCGGCGGTACTCAAAGCCGCAGTCGGAGGCCTTAACCTCGGTCAGTGTCTGCGTCGGGATGTAATACACGACAACAGACTCGATAACGTCCTTCATCTCTCCGCCGTAAGCGCCGGCGTTCATCAGAACACCGCCGCCGACAGAGCCGGGTATGCCGCTTGCAAACTCCAGACCCGCAAGCCCGTTATCGCGTGCAAACTGCGCAAGCCTTGCAAGCGATACGCCGGCCTCGGCGTATACGGTGTTTTCCGTCTCGCCGAGACGCAGCTTGCGCAGGCTCTCGGTGCTGATGACCATTATATCCAGCCCCTCCTCGGGGATGATGACATTGGTGCACTTGCCGAGAGTCAGCGGCGAAACGCCGTTCATATGCAAATAGAACATGACCCTGGACATCTCGAAGATATCCCTCGGCACGGCAAACGCACGTACCGGGCCGCCAACCTTGAACGAGCAGTGCTCGCGCATGGGCTCGTGCTCTCTCAGCTCAAGCCCCGGCATGTTTTCCTTTATCTGTTCTAAAGCTTTTTCAAGACCTTCCATGTCTTCTCCTTATACTAAACCGCTGTCAACGGCGTGATCTACATTTGATGCAAGCGTCTCGGCTGCGTTATAGCCCATTTTCTTCTGGCGGTTGTTCATCGCGGCAAGCTCAAGTATGACGGCCAGGTTCCTGCCCGGGCGCACGGGGATCGTCACGCTCGGAACGGTTACGCCGAGAATATCCTGCGTCTCGCTTGTAAGGCCCAGACGGTCGTAGGCCTTCTGGTCGTCCCAGACCTCAAGGTTCACCACAAGGTCGATATCGCCCTCTGGCTTTACCGCTCCCACACCGTACAGGTGGTGCACATCGACAACGCCGATGCCCCGCAGCTCCATGTAATAGCGTATGAGCTCCGGCGCCGTTCCGACGAGCCTGTCGCGCTCTATGCGGCGGATATCCACGGCGTCGTCGGCTATGAGCTTGTGTCCGCGCTTTATGAGCTCAAGCGCCGTTTCACTCTTGCCTATTCCGGAGTCTCCCGTGAGCAGCACACCCTCACCGTGAACCTCGACGAGCACGCCGTGCATCGTCGTTCGCGGAGCAAGATGCGTGTGCAGTGAGCTTATCACGTCGGCCATGAAATCGGAGGTGTCATCGGGCGTTACGAACACGTTGCGGTCGTATTTCTCGGCCATCTCAAGGCACTCGGGGAACGCGGAAGCGCCGTGGCATATCACCAGTGCCGATATGTCATAGCGCATAAGCTCCTCAAAGCAGCTGCGGCGCTCGGCAACTGTCTTGAGCTCAAGATATGTGCTCTCGACCCTGCCGAGTATCTGAAGTCTTTTGGGATCGAAGTAGTTATAAAATCCGGCAAGCTGAAGCGCCGGACGGTTCACGTCCGCGACCGTTAAAAGGCGCGTTTCATAGTCGACCGAGGTGTGCAGCGGCTCAAGACCGTTTTCCTTGGCTATGGTTTTCAGCAGGACAGAATATTTGCTCGCCATTGCGGTGCTCCTCACTATAGTTATTTCTATATTTAATATTAACCTCTAATGCATTAATTTGCAACGATTTTTAATGATCCGAAAATTTTTCTTGCAATTACAGGCTCCTTCTGTTATTATTAATAAGCTGTCTGCAAATGCATTCGGCTAAACACAAGCAAGGAGGTGCTTCAACTTATGGCAAAATGTCAGTTTTGCGACAAGGGCGTTGCCTTTGGCATTCAGGTGTCTCACTCCCACAGGCGTTCCAACCGTACTTGGAAGCCCAATGTGAAGCGCGTCAAGGCGATCGTGGACGGAAGTCCCAAGCACGTTTACGCATGCACTCGCTGCCTGCGCAGCGGCAAGGTCACCCGCGCTGTGTAATAACCTGATATTACCCGAAACAAGCTCGCCATACGGCGAGCTTTTTTCGTTCTTTTTTAATAGCGCACGGACACAGCTGCGAATACGTTTATTGCGGTCGCCCGGTATCGGAACAATGGTAAAAACCATTGCGTTTCGCTTCCCGTAGGCGCGGTACAGATTTTTGCAGCGCGCCCCTTGGCTCCCCTGCATAAGGGGAGCTGGCAGCGAAGCTGACTGAGGGGTCGCTTTTTCCGCAGGCGCATTTAGGCTGTGCCGATACGGTAATTGCGGTGTCCCGGTGTCGAAACATTGCAGGAAACCGCAACGTTTCGTGCAACGTAAAATTGTGCTGATTTGGTGCAAAGGCTTTGTCTGCACCCTTGCCTTCCCATTTGAGGGGAAGGTGTCAGCCGAAGGCTGACGAATGAGGTGAAATTCAAATCCGTGCGCCTTGCGCACACATTTGGCTATCTGCTCTCCGCGGTTGACCGCTCAACCGCGGAGAGATATAATAAGGTATCACTATCAAGGCGGTGACGGGATGCTCAGAATATTATACGGTGAAGCGGGCACGGGAAAAAGTGCGGCGATCATGGACGAGATACGCCGCAGTGAAGGCAGCAAGGTGCGCTGCATCCTGCTCGTTCCGGAGCAGTACAGCCATGAGGCCGAGCGCGAGCTTTGCAGCGTGTGCGGCGACGGACTGTCGCTGTATGCGGAGGTTCTGTCGTTCACGGGACTTGCGCGCGAGGTGAGCGCCGAATGCGGCGGCACGGCGGAGGAGTTTCTCGATAAGGGCGGCAGGCTTTTGTGCATGGCACTGGCGGCCGATGGTTTGTATTCGCGGCTGCGCGTTTACGGCGCGGCGCGGCACAGAGCCGAAATACAGACGATGCTGCTGGGCGCTGTAGACGAGCTCAAAAGCGCTTGTGTTACGAGCGAGCAGCTGCTCGCGGCGGCCGATAGCTGCGAGGGTGCGCTTGGTGACAAGCTTTTTGACCTCGGTCTCATACTTGAGGCCTACGACGGTGTTGTCGCAAACGGCTCAGCCGATCCCGCCGACCGGCTGAGTGTGCTGGCCGGGCAGATAGAGCGCTCGTCTATCGGCGCAGACACACACGTTTTCGTCGACGGCTTCACCGATTTCACGGCGCAGGAGCGGCGCGTTCTTGAAGCGTTGATGCTCTCCGGCGCGTATCTTACCGTGTGCCTGAGCTGCGATGAGCTCGGCGAAGGCAGCGAGGTGTTCGCTCTCGGCAGGATAACTGCCTCTGCACTTCTGCGCTTTGCCGCGGATAACGGAATCGAAACCGAAAAAACACGGTGGACCGGCGAAAGCACGAAGCGCCGCCCGCTGTCCGTCTTTGCGGAAAATATGTTCAGCTGCCGCGCCGTCGAGAAATCAGACCCCGACGGCTGCATCAGGATAGTCACCGCGCCCGACATGAACACCGAATGCGAGCTTGCCGCGTCAGAGGCTCTGCGTCTCGTTCGTGACTGCGGCTGCCGCTGGCGCGATATCGCCGTGTGCGCAAAGGGCTTTGACGATTACCGTCTGCTGCTGGAGTCGGCGTTCTCGCGCTACGGCGTACCGGTCTACACCGCACGCAAGGCCGACATGCTCTCAAAGCCGCTGCCCTCGCTCATTTCGGCAGCGTATGAGATCATCCTCGGCGGCTGGGAGGCCGACGACGTGTTCGAATACCTGCGCACGGGCTTCGGCGGACTTGACATTGATGAGTGCGACGAGCTTGAAAACTACGTCTTCACCTGGCAATTGCACGGCTCGGCCTGGACAAGGCACGAGCCCTGGACGCTGCATCCCGACGGCTATGGAAAGGAATTTGACGAGCGCTCGACCCTGACGCTTGAGCGCATAAATCTTCTGCGCGAGACGGCAAGAGCTCCGCTCATGCGCTTTTCAGAGCGTGCGAGCGCCGCGCTCACCGCATCGGAGCAGGCCCGTGCGCTCGCCGCGCTTTTTGACGAACTCGGTCTTGCGGAGAGCTTGCAGGCGCGAGCCGATGAGCTTGCAGCCGCGCACCGCGATACCGAGGCGAGCGAATGTGCACGGCTTTGGGACATAACGGTCACGGCGCTCGAGCAGTGCGCGGCCATCCTCGGTGATACGCAGGCCGATGCCGAATACTTCGGCAGGCTCTTTACTCTGATTCTCTCGCGCTACGATATCGGTACAATCCCCGTTTCGCTCGACTGCGTAACTGCCGGCGAAACAGACCGCATGAGACGGCGCAATATAAAACATCTCATCGTTCTCGGCGCGACGGATGATCGCATCCCCGGAACGGATACCGACACGGGCGTGTTCTCCTCCGACGAGCGAAAGAGGCTTCTTGAAATGGACATCGACCTCGGCGGCATGGGCGACAGCGAGCTGTGGCGTGCGTTCTCGACGGTGTATAATTGCCTTACCCTGCCGTCGGAAAGCCTCACATTCTGCTATGCGCTCAGCGGCACGGGCGGAGTGCAGCAGCGCCCGGCCTTCGTTGTGAACAGGGCAAGGGCAATATTTGATATCGACGCCGAGCCCTTTGATATCGACAGTGCCCGTCTGTCGGCCCGTTCTCCCGCTCTGGAGCTTGCAGCGCAGTCGCTGCACGGCGGCGGCACGGCGGCGGCAAGCGCGGCGGAATATTTCAAGGAATCCGAGCCCGGGCGGCTGCGCGAGCTTGAGCTTGCGGCAAGCCTCAGCCGGGGCAGACTGTCGCGTGCATCGGTAAGGGCGCTGTACGGCGAAAGACTGCGCCTTTCCGCGTCGAGGATCGACAAATTCGCCTCCTGCCGCTTTGCCTACTTCATGCAGTACGCGCTCAAGGCAAGGCCGCACGAGCCTGCGGGCTTCACGGCACCGGAGCTGGGAACCTTCGTGCACCGGATCCTGGAGCAGGTCACACGCGAGGCGGTCTCCATGGGCGGCTATAAAAGCATCGGCGACGAGACGGTGCGCGCACTGTGCGACAAGTACGTTTCGGAATACATAAGGCGCGAGCTCAATGATTTCCGCGATAAGAGCAAGCGCTTTGAATACCTGTTCCGCCGCCTTATAAGCAGCGTGCATCAGATAGCTCTCGATCTTGCCGACGAGCTGCGCCGCAGCGATTTCGAGCCGCTGTCGTTCGAGCTCGACTTTGCGCACACGCCTGAGCTGCCACCGCTGGAGCTCGGCGACGGTGAGGATAAGCTCGTCCTGACCGGAATCGCCGACCGCGTTGACGGCTGGCTGCATGAGGGCAAGCTCTATCTGCGCATTGTCGACTATAAGACCGGACGCAAAAATTTCGAGCTTTCGGACGTGCTGTACGGCATGAATCTTCAGATGCTGCTGTACCTGTTTTCGCTGGGCGAAAACGGACATGAGCTGTACGGTCATGAGATCGTCCCTGCCGGAGTGCTGTACGTTCCGGCGCGAGACGAAGTAACAAAAAGCGATTTTGACCTGAGCGACGAGGAGCTTAAGAAAAAGCGCGGCGCAAGCCTGCGCCGCAGCGGACTGATACTCAATGACCCCGAGGTCATCGCCGCGATGGAGCATTCCGAAACGCCGCGGTACATCCCGGTCACGTTCAAAAAATCCGGCGCCGACGGCGATGCGCTCGTCTCGGCAGAGCGGCTCGGAGTTCTGGCAAGACACATAGACAAAACGCTGAGCGAAATGGCCTCGGAGCTAAGAAGCGGCAGTATTGCGGCCGACCCGTACTACGCCGGCCAGCAGGAGACCGCGTGCACAAACTGCGACTATTTCGACGCCTGCCGCTTCCGCGACGGCGAAAACGGCGAGAGCATGAGAATAACGCCTCACCTGAAGGCAACAAAGGTGTGGAACGTGTTGGAGGGAGGCAAAATCGATGGCGAGATTTGAGCCGACAAGTGCGCAGAGATCTGCGATAGAGGAATCGGGACGGGCCGTGCTCGTCTCGGCGGCGGCGGGAAGCGGCAAGACGAGAGTTCTGACCGAGAGGCTCCTGCGGCGCATAGACAGCGATGCGGACATCGACAGCTTTCTTGTCATAACCTTTACCAAGGCCGCCGCCGCGGAGCTTAAAGGCCGCATACTCGACGAGATATCCGAGCGTCTGGCCGTTGACCCCGATAACCGCCGTCTGCGCCGCCAGAGCGCTCTGTGCGCCAAGGCGCAGATAGGTACGATCGACTCGTTCTGTCAGAGCTTTCTGCGCGAGCATTGCCACGCAGCGCAGCTTTCGCCGGAGTTTCGGGTCATCGAGGAGGACAGAGCCGAGGCGATAAAGCAGCGCGTTATCCAGCGCGTTCTGGACGCCTGCTATGAGGCTCCCGATGAAAATTTCCGTCTGCTGTCCGACACCGTGGGCGCGGGACGCGACGATAAGCGCCTTGCCGACACCGTTCTTGAGCTCCACCGGAAAACACAGAGTCATGCGCGGCCCGAGCTATGGCTGAGGCAGCAGCTTGAGGCTCTCGAGCCGGCGGAGACCGATGCCGGGCGCACGGTCTGGGGTGCGCAGATGCTTGAAGGCATGCGCGACGATGCGCTCTACTGGGCGCAGAGGATGGACGAGATGTGCGCTCTTGCGGCAAATGACGCCGTTGTTGCGGCAAAATACGGCCCCGGCTTTGCCGAAACGGCACTTTCCCTGCATAACTTTGCCCGCGCCTGCTCTCTCGGCTGGGACAGGGCGCGGCAGGCGCTGCCCATAAGTTTCCCGAGGCTCGGAACGATCACGAATCCGCCCGATCCCGAGCTTAAGGAGTATACGAAGGCCGTGCGCGAGCTGTGCAAAAAAAGCTGCGCGAAATACGATAAGCTTCTCTCGGCGAGCAGCGAAAAGCTTATCGCCGACATGCATAAAACAGCTCCGGCGATGAGAGCTCTTATCGAGCTGACGCTGCGCTTTGACAGAGCCTACGCCGCCGAAAAGCGCCGGAGAGCCGAGGTCGATTTTGCCGATCTTGAGCATCTGACGGCGCAGCTTCTGACAAACGAGGACGGCAGCCCCACCGAACTTGCACGGGAAACCTCTCGGCGCTTTTGCGAGATCATGGTCGATGAGTATCAGGACGTAAACCGCGTGCAGGACGATATCTTCCGAGCCCTGTCGAAAAACGGCGAAAACCTGTTCATGGTCGGCGACGTAAAGCAGTCGATCTACCGCTTCCGCCTGGCAGACCCCCTGATATTCACCGAAAAATACGAAAAATACGCGTTTTTATCCGACGCTGCCGAAAATGAGCCCGTGAAGATCATGCTTCAGGAGAACTTCCGCTCGCGCCGGGAGGTCATCGACGGCATAAACGTCGTTTTTTCCGCCTGCATGTCGAAAAAGCTCGGCGAGATCGACTACGACGAGAACGCGCTTCTGCGCTGCGGCGGCGTGTATGATGACTCAGGGTGCGCGCCCGAGCTCATACTCATCGACGTTAAAAGCGACGAGGAGGATCTGCGCGACAAGACCGAGAAGGAGGCCGCCGTCGTCGCCGACAAGATTCTTAAGCTCATGGCATCGGGCATGACGGTGTCCGGCCGTGCGCTCGGCTACGGCGATATCGCGCTTTTGATGCGCTCGGCAAACTCAGTCGGCGAAACATACCGCCGTGAGCTTATTTTGCGCGGCATACCCGTCGCCGCCGGTCAGGGCGGAAGCTTCTTTGCCGCAACGGAGATAACCTCGCTCATGAGTCTTCTTGCGATCCTCGACAATCCGCATCAGGACGTTGCTCTCATCGCCGTACTGCGCTCAAGCGTTTTCGGCTTCACGGCCGACGAGCTGACCGGGATACGCCTTTGTGACCGCGAAGGAGACTTCTACACGGCGCTGAAAAAGGCCGCCGAGACAAACGAAAAATGCGCGGTGTTTCTCGAAACGCTCAACAAGCTCCGCTCTCGCTCGACGGATGCGCCGGTGGACGAGCTGCTCACGTTTATCTATAACGAGCTCGACCTTACGGCCAAGTGCGCCGCCATGCAGGATGCGCCGCAAAGACTGGCAAACCTGCACATGATGCTCGAATTATCCGGGCGCTTTGCCGCGGGCGGCTTTCGCGGACTGCACCGCTTCTGCCGATGGCTGCATCAGCTTGCCGGGCGCGGAGGCGATATGGGCGCTGCCGGAGCCGATGACGCGGTAAGGATAATGACAATACACAAGTCAAAGGGTCTTGAATTCCCCGTCGTGTTTTTGTGCGACACCTCGCGCCGCTTTAACGACGCGGACTTAAAGCAGACCGTGCTCATTCACCCGGAGCTCGGTCTCGGTGCGAAGGTATACGACGCCTCCCGCAGGCTCGAATACCCCGGCCTTGCGCGAAACGCGATAAAGCAGCGTCTAAGGCGCGAAATGCTGTCGGAGGAAATGCGCCTTTTATACGTCGCGCTCACGAGAGCCCGTGAGCGGCTTTTTGTCACGGCGGCGGTAAAGGACCCCGAGAAAAAAATGCAGAGCATGATGCTGCAATGCACGAGCCCCATGTCACCGGAGGTGCTCATAGGTGCGCAGAGCATGGCCGACTGGATGATCTACGCGCAGCTGTGCTCCGGCGGGGATACCTTCAAGCTCTCGCTTGTAAGCGCGGCCGAGGCCGCCGCCGCGCAGGATGACGAGACTGAGCTTCCTCACGCCGCGCCCGACGCGGCGCTTGTCGAAAGGCTGCGCCGAAGCCTTGCGTTTTCGTATCCTCATGAGGCGGCGGCGCACCTGCCCTCAAAGGTCACTGCAACGGAGCTGAAGCATCTTGAGCCCGGCGACGGGGAGGCCGCGAGCATAGCGCCCAAATCGCAATCGCGCTTTCGCACGCCGCGATTGGGGGATGACCGCCCGCTCACGCCGACGCAGCGCGGCTCGGCGGCGCATACGCTTTTGCAGCACATCGACTACGCCAAAACAGGCTCGGAGACTGCCTTGCGCGAGGAGCTTTCACGCCTGACAGAGCAGAAATTCCTTACGCCCCGGCAGGCAGAAAGCGTCGATCTCGGCTGCATCCTGCGGCTGTTCGCCTCCCCCATCGGGCGGCGCATAATGACCGCCGGCAGGCTATGGCGCGAGTTTAAATTTTCGCTGCTGTGTCCGGCGGAAAAGCTCTTCCCCGGCGGCGAGGGCGAGAGCGTGCTTTTGCAGGGCGTTATCGACTGCATGATCGAGGAAAACGGCGAAATAACGATCATCGACTACAAGACAGACCGTGTTCGCGGCGGCGAGGCCCTCGAGAGGGCGAGGAGCTACGCAAAGCAGCTGGAGGCCTACGCCTATGCCGCGCAGCGCACGACAGGCAGGCCCGTGCGCGAGTGCGTGCTGTATTTTCTCTATTCCGGCGAAATCGTAAGGGCAGACTGTTGATCATCGCCCTTTCGAACCGGGCGGCCGCAGCAAGCATGATCAAAAGCGCCAAAACGCCTCTAAAAACTCTTGCAATTAAGAGATACCTGTGCTACAATTAGCTTTGCGTCTTGTAACCATGCGTTTTGCATGCTCAAGACAGCCTATGACGAGGAGATATGAACAATGAAGGCAGGAATCCATCCTAACTACCAGCCCACCGTTATAAAGTGCGCCTGCGGCGCCACCATCGAGACCGGCTCGACCCGCCCCGGCATCACCGTCGAGATCTGCTCGAAGTGCCACCCCTTCTATACAGGCAAGCAGAAGCTGGTCGATACCAGCGGCCGCGTTGATAAGTTCAACAGGAAGTACGGCATTAAGTAATTTAAAATTACAGACTTAATCCCGCGTCAGACGACGCGGGATTTTTCTTTTTTCGTTATCAGCCTGTAGGCAATGACGCAGATCATGACCTGCAAAAGCGAGCCTGCCGCCGTTGCAAGGCCCATCGGCAGCAGCGTCGCCGGGAACATCTTAGACATGATATATGCGCCCGGAACGCGCACGAGCGCAACGCCCGCTATGTTGTGGATAAACGAGATTATCGACATTCCGCATGCGCAGAAATAACCGCTGAAGCAGAAGTGGACTCCGGCAAAGGCGCAGTCGAGGATATAGCCGCGCAGATACTGCCCTCCTGCTGTGATGACGCTTTCATCGGGCGTGAACAGCCCTACGACGGGCTCGGCTATAAATTGAATGAGGATGCTTATAAGCACGCCGAAGCCGGCGGCTATTGCAATTGCGTACCACAGTGTTTTCTTCGCACGCTCCGGCTTTCCCGCTCCGAGATTCTGCGCGCCGAGCGCCGACACCGTCGAGAGCATCGACGAGGGCACAAGGAACAGAAAGCTTATGATCTTTTCGACTATGCCGACGGCTGCGGCATCAGTGAGCCCACGGCGGTTTGCAATGACCGTTATGATAATGAAGGCGATCTGAATAAGCCCGTCCTGAAGCGAAACCGGCACACCGATGGACAGTATCTGACCCATGACGCCGCGCTGCGGGCGCAGGTCGCTTTTTGAAAGCGTGATGCTCTTATGGCGGCGGATGGCGATGAGCGCGACAATTACGCTTATCGCCTGCGCGATCGTCGTGCCGAGCGCGGCGCCTGCCGGGCCGAGGTGCATTGCCCCCATGAAAAGATAGTCCAGCGCGATGTTAGCCGCGCAGGCCACGGCGATGAAATGGACGGAGGTCATAAGAAAATAATATCGTATTTTCTCAGGAACGGCGTGGCTTCGGTCACGCCGTTTCCTGTTTCAGCAGTTCTTCCACAGGAATAAAGCCCACAAGGTCATAGGAAATGCGGATGCCCTGATGCCCCTTGCCGCCGGACTTGTCCGGGGCTTCAACGTAGATCGCCTTGACAAGCTCCCGCAGCGCATACGGGGTTTGCTCGTCCAAATCCTCGTATTTGCGTACCCGCTGGATAAACTGCTCCAAGTTTTCAATCTGTCGTTCCTGTACTTCGATTTCCTGCTGCAAAGTCTGGATTTCCACTTTAAGGTGTGCCCTGCATGCAGGGCATCGAATATGCCGCCCAAAACCGCCAGAAACGGAAAAAGCCCTGTGCCGCGTTCAATACGCAGCACAGGGCTAATGTTACTTGGCGCGCATGGTGCGGGGCATTTTGCGTTTTGGGGCAGATGTTTGCAAGCTGAGAATTATCTATCCCAACAGGTTTTCTTATCTTCTTCTGTGATCGCTCGAATGACTTTACAGGGATCACCTACCGCTACCGAATCGCTCGGAATATCTTTGACAACAACGCTGCCGCCGCCAATGACAACATTACTTCCGATCGTGACACCGGGCATTACCTGAACCACTGCGCCAATCCATACATTGTCTCCGACTGTAATTGGATAAGCGTACTCTAACCCTTTACTGACGGTGACGCGATTTTAGCGGAGTTTGGTATCGAAAAGGGCGAGAACTGCGTTACAGTCGCAAATACTGATGTTGCCTTGCGCTACCGCTGCCCCGCCGACGGCATTGACGATTTCCGCGCAGAACAGATTGACGGAGATACTTTTGGTTATCTGCAAGTTACTTATGATATGTCCTTCTACGAAGAATGGTACTTGCCTATGTCAATTTCGGATAAGTCGGATTATCAGTATTGGACGCAGGAGAATGTAAAGCAGCTATTAAAAGCACCTAAAAGCGCCGACTTCCCGAGTATCACGAATGGGTGGAGTTTTGGACGAAATCAGTATTATGTAGCTGTTCAGTCCTATGTAGACGCTCAAAACTCTTTCGGTGCTCAAATTAGAAGTGAATTTACACTTATCTACTTTGCCGACACAAGTACGGTTGCGTATGCTGTTTTCGATGGCGAAGTGATTGCAGACAACGGCTATACAAAGACCGCTGACATAGTTAGTGGACTTTATGACGCTCAAAAGCAAAGCGAAGCATTAGCCAGCGCATCGGTCGGATAAAGCAATCAGCAGACAAGCCGCTCTCGAACGTATGAGAGCGGCTTATCTTTTCTAACATGGAGGTAGACAATGGAACAGGCGGTTGAGCGTGTAAAGGTGTGCGCCTATTGTCGGGTCAGCACAAAAGAGGACGAGCAATTAGACTCTTATAACAACCTGATACGCTTTTTTGAGCGGGAGTTTGGGGAAAGGGCAGGTTACGAGCTTGTAGAGATTTACCGTGACAGAGGAACAAGCGGCACAAAGCTATCTCGCCCCGGCTTTAATAAAATGATATTGGACGCTGGCATTGACAAACGCCATATTGACGGTGATTTGTATAGGATTATTGACAAGCCGAAGTTTAACCGCATATTGGTAAAAAACGCAAGCCGCTTTGCACGAAATGTCAGTGCTGATATGCTGCTAAAGACCTTAAAGAAAAACGGTGTGTTTGTAGACTTTGTTTCGTCTGGCGTGTCAACGGAAAACAATGGCGAAAATATCATTGTAAACATCTACTTGGCAATCGCAGAGGGCGAAAGCAGAGAAAAAAGCGAGAGAGTGAGGTTTGAAATTAAAGAGGGCATCAAGCGGGGCAACATTCACTCTCACAACGGCATTTACGGCTACAAATACTATCCAAAGCCCGAAAACAGGCTGGAAGTGCTGGAGGACGAAGCGGAGATCGTGCGGCTGATATTTGACCTGTATGCGAACAAGAATATGGGCGTTCAGCGCATCGGCGAGTATTTGACCGAACACGGCATATTCACAAGACAGGGTAAGCCGTTCAGCGGCAGAAGCCTTTTAATCATGCTGCGGAATGAAACCTATACGGGGCGAGGGGTGCGGAACAAGTTCACCAATGGCGCAATTTTTGAGAAGCACCCTACAAGAGAAACAGGAAATGCCGTGATATTTGAAACGGACAAAGTACCTGCCATTATTGATATGGAAACCTTTGAGAAAGCGCAGAGCGTACTTGAAAGCAAGGTGCAGCACCAAGAGCGCAAGGGTATCTATACAGGCAAGACGGACTTTGCGGGTAAATTGGTATGCGGCTGCTGCGCGCCTCGAGGTATTTTCCGAGCATGACGAGCGTTATTACTACCGCCGCGCTTTCGAAAAACAGGTTTTCCGCGTAGCTCATGTCGCCGAGCGCAATCTTGACCGCGGCGTAGATGCCGTACAGGAGTGCCGAAACCGTACCGACGGCAACGAGCGTGTCCATGTTGGGGTGGCCCTTCACAAGGCTACCGAAGCCGTTTATGTAGAAGCTGAGCCCGCCGATGACGATGGGCAGAGTCAAGGCCAGCTGCACGAGCGCAAAGGTGAGCGGCGCGTGATGCGGCGACATGAAGCTCGGCAGCGGAAGTCCTGCCATGTGTCCCATGGACACATATAAAATCGGCAGGGCAAAAATCACGCACAGTATGACGCGCTTTTTAACGCCGTTGAGCTCCGCGAGCTTCTGCGCGTCCTCCCTTTTGCGCCGCTGCGCCGCGAGCGCATCGGCAGAGATATACTCCTGCGCGCCGAAGCTCAGGCGCGAGACGAGCTCGCATATCTTGTCGGCGTCGAGCCTATCGTCATAGACGACGTCCATTTTTTCCGTCGTTAGATTTACGGAAACGCTCTGCACTCCCTCCTGCCGGCTCATGAATTTTTTAAGGCTCGAGGAGCAGGCCGCGCAGTGCATCCCGCTTATTTTAAATGTCTTTTCAGTAATGCTGTCTCCTTAAAGTTAGCTTACGCTAATTCGTTCACATCTATATTACACCCTGCGATGAAAAAATAAAGTGACTTTTGAAAAAAAGCAAAAAACCACATCAGTCGCCCCTTTCGGGACGGCCGATGCGGTTTTTTTCTCGCATTTTTATGCGAGAGTGGGGGGGGGAAGCATACGACTGTAGATACAAGATTCAAATACATTTGATATCACGCATCCGCTCGTAATATAAACGATTTATAATTACTTAGATATTTTTTCAGAGGCGGGTTCCCACGGGAGTTTAGAGGCATTTTTGAATGCGCCTATTATGCAGAACACACCAACAATACAGAATGCAGCTGCTCCGAATAAGCCGAGAGACAAGCTCTTTGTTATATCATAAATCAACCCGTAAATCGGCATTGCTACCATTGCCGACAGTGCAGCGGAAGTCTGTACAACGCCATAAATTGACGCATAATCCTTCTTACCAAACAGTTTGCTGGGTAAGACCGCGGGCTGCGTACCGCCGGAAGATCCGGCAAATCCCATTATGATAATGCAGGCAATCAGTCCGATCAAAATTTTACCGGTCAAAACTGCGCCAACAGCAGAGAATGCAAGCAGAACCAGCGCGAGAATGGTGGTTTTTTCTGCGCCGATCTTATCGTTGAATGCGCCAAACGCAAACGAGCCGATCAGAGTACCTATCATGTAGAAGCTGGCCAAGGAGGAGCTGAAAGTGATGTCATAACCGAGGCTGACTCCGAATGTGGGCAGCATCTGTGCAAAGCATGCCAGGAAAATGAGGAAGAACATGGATATGTAGCACAAAATGAATGCAGGGGACTTGAGTGCTGTACCCGCAGGAACGCCGGATTCAGCTGCGGGATCTGTAATTTCTGACGCAGCTTCGTCTTCTGTTTCCTCTGCACCATATGCCTTCAGGCCCTTCATCGAAGGATGAGCTACAGCGATAAACGAGCCAATAAGTTCAAGAACCAGTGCAGATGCTCCAAGTACTACATACGCGACATGATATCCCGCCGATTTAATCACAATGCCGCCGACAATGCTGAATATAGCGCCAAAGATACCCGTCATTGACATCATTATGCCCATTGCCAGTCCCTGCTTTTTTACAAACCAATTAGTTATGAGCATCGGACCTGCCATATAAAACGGAATTGCCATTGCAAAAGCATAAATGATGCCGACAACATACCAGCACCAGAGTGCCGAGTACAGAGCATAGCTCATAAACAGTGCACAGGCAACTACCGAGCACACAATAAGGAGCGGTCGGAAGGGGAGCTTTTTAACTATTTTGCCCGCAAAAACCATAGCCACCATCATAGCCGCGGAGCTGACCGAAACATATCCGCTGAATGCACCGGTGCCAAAGCCCTGCTCAGCGCAAACAGAAGCTATAAAGATACCCTGCGTATTGGATAAAATGCCTTGGCCGCCGGCAATAAGCAGACATGCAGCTAAAAGCATCCGCCATGCCGGATGTTTACTTTTCTTCATAATTCTCTAATCTCCTATTTAATATGTAGGTTCTTCCCAATCCTCGGGCACCCATGACTCAGGTGGGATAGGATCGCGATAAAAACCGTCCATTTGGCGATAAGCCATACGGTGACGGCTAATACGCCATACACCGTTTTCCTTAACAAAGTCCTCACAATAGACTGCCCAGCCCTCGCAGGTCTCGGCATCATCAAAGTAGCACATATGGTCTTCATATTGAAAAACTCCACGTGCATGATCACTGTCAATAAACCATATCATGGGCTGATGCCCCATGTGCATTGTCTGCATGACACGATTACACCACTTTGAAACAAGAGCCTGTTCCCTCTTGTCCGTAGTTCCGGGATTGCCATTCCAATACTGAAAATCATCTGCGAAGAGTTCTGTTGCGTACTCCTCTTTTTTCATATCCATGCTCCACCAGTAGAAGTACATACATTCGAGTATCTTCTGGTGTTCACAAAGAAGTTCAGGAGTATACTGCTGACGTCTCACATTTTTGATGACCTCGATGACCCAGCCTCTGAACTCTTCGTTAAAGGGTATATTAAAAGTTGCCATGTCGGTCTCCTTAGTTAAAGTTTTCTCAATTCTGATAGAAAACGGGCGTGCCGAACCCGCTTTAATTCGTGTTACGGCACGCACCGCTTGCTTGTATTAGTCGCCGATAGCCTGGAGATCTGCCTCGATCGCATCGAGCATTTCCTGTCCCATGCCTACCTGAGGGAAGGCTGCGAGAGACTTAAAGGACATGCCATAGGTCATCGGGAAAGTGGGGTCGGCAACCAGCGCAGGATGGTGCTTAACAAGCACTGCCTTTGCGCGGGGATCGCTGACGAGCTTCTTAACTTTGTCGTTTACGGAAAATGCCATTTTTGTTTCCTCCTATAGATTTTTTAGTAAAAACTTATGTTGCAGAACAGTTTTATAACAAACTAATCAGTCACCGATGGCCTGGAGATCTGCCTCGATCGCATCGAGCATTTCCTGTCCCATGCCTACCTGGGGGAAGGCTGCGAGAGACTTAAAGGACATGCCATAGGTCATCGGGAAAGTGGGGTCGGCAACCAGCGCAGGATGGTGCTTAACAAGCACTGCCTTTGCGCGGGGATCGCTGACGAGCTTCTTAACTTTGTCGTTTACGGAAAATGCCATTTTTGTTTCCTCCTAAATGTAAATTTAATAAATTATGGGGCAGCGCCCGGTTTTTTAATAGTTGTCGGTGCAGGCAGTCAATTTAACTCTGCTGTGCATCAGTCGTCGAGCTGCTCGATATTGCAGTGGTTGAGCATACCACCGTCAATAAGGACGTCCTCACCGTTTATGTACTTGGCGTGGAGCATAAAGTCTATGAGCTCCGCAGCCTCTTCAGGTTTTCCCATGCGCCCTTCGACCGGGCAGGTGCAGGCAAAGCCGGTTATGACACCAGGCATGAGCTTTTCAACAGCTTGGGGCATCGGAGTCCAGATCAGGCCCGGACTGATGCTGACTATACGCGCACCTTTTTCACTCATGCGGTCAATATTGGCCATGGTATACCAGCGGGTAAAGCGCTTGGAAACACTGTACGCCTCGGTGCCGTTTATCTCGCCGCCGCACGCATCGATAAGCGGCTGGAAATCATCGTTTAGTGCCGCTTTATACTGATCAACCAGCAGAGTATAATCGGCATAATAGCTGGACATTGAAGCAACATTCAGATAGCAGCTGCCTTCGCCGACGAGCGGGAAAAACACTCTGCCCATATTAATTGCCCCACCCACATTATTGGTGATGATCTCAGTTGCGCTCGGACGGTAGTCGATAAAGGCTTCATTGATGGCAGCTGCATGAATGACATGCAGAACTTCTCCCATCTCACGTGCCTTTGCTCCAACTTTTTCAGCGTCCTCAATTTTAGATACGTCTGCGCAAATGTACTCGACATTGTCTAAGTGCTTAAGCTCTTCCTTAGCAATCGCGATGCGCTCCTCTTGGAAGTCTACTACCAAGACTGACGCTTCCTTGGCTAAAAGCTTAACTGTTTCGATACCTATTCCGCCGGCGCCGCCGGTTATAACGGATACTTTTGCCATCACTTTATTTCCTTCCTGTAGTTTTTAGTAGAATGCATTCAGTTTAAAATTCATCAAACTGTTCAAAGGTCAGGTTTCCGATATTGCCGCCATCGATAAGGATGTCGCAGCCGTTGATATATCCGTTATCACAAAGCTGTTCGACTAAATCAGCTATCTCGGAAGCCTCGCCCATACGCGGAACCGGTAGAGTGGTGGCGTAAGCGGTCATTGAACCGGGGATAACATCCTCAAATTCTTTGGCCATCGGAGTCCAAATGAGACCGGGGCTTATACTGTTGATACGAGCGCCTCGAGCTGCAGCGCGTTGAATGCTGCTAAGCGTATACCATCGGACAAACATCTTTGACACTGCATAGGCTTTATCGCTCTTACTGCCGACCTTTTCCTTAACCGGCTCAAAATTTCCGCCCATAGCTTCAACAAATGCATCGATATAATCGGGGAGGGGGTTATAGTAGCTTGACATTGAAGCAATGTTAAGGTAGCTTCCGCCTTCGCAGATAATAGGCAGAAATGCTTCGGCAATGTACTGAGCACCTTTGATATTGTTTTCAAGAATAAAGCCGGGGTCATTCGGCTTGCCATTTGTAAATTCATTTACTCCGGCAGCATGAATGACGTTTTTGACCTCGCCCATTTCGCGGGCTTTTTCAACTGCTGCCTTAATGTCGTCCCTGTTAACAACGTCCATTACGGCATACTCTACGTTTTCGCAGTCCTTCAGAGCTGCTTTTGCCTCAGCCAGCTTGCTCTCACGTCTGCCGCAAAGCAGTATTTTAGTATTTTTGGCAAGGCGTTTGGCTATTTCGATGCCCATTCCGCCTGTGCCGCCGGTTATAACAGATACGCAAGCCATGACTTACCTCTTCTGCATCTCGTCCACATCGTATCCGGCTTTCTTCAGATACTGAACGTTACCGATATGGCCGCTGTTATACTCGTTGCGTGCATACTGCTCTTCGTAGATGCGCTCGTAGCCGATCTTGCTGATATACCACTTACCGTCACGCTTAATAAACTCATCGTCATACAGAGCAGTACCGTGCTGATTTGTATGACCCAAGAAATTAATAAGGTGATCTTCGAGGTAAACCTTTGCCTTGGCATGTGTTGCATCGATTATATCGATCTGGAAGCAGTGGCCCAGATGGGTCGAAATCTGCTCGGGAAGCATGCAGCTTTCCAGAAAACCGACAGCATCCTCACGGCCTTCATAAACCATGAAGCCGTCGCAGTACTCAGTATGAACATCAATGTCGAAGGTTTCGGCAACTGCCTCCCAGTTATGTATATCCAGGTTGTTGAAATACTTTCCCAGAAGGTAAGTAATTTCCTGAATATCCTCAAGGCGCTGCACTCTTTCTTCTAAAGTCATTAGTCTAATCTCCTTTCGTTATAATATTAATTATTTAACTTTTTCCTTTATGGATAGCTTACAGTTCCATAGCGGCGTCGAAGCCAGCGCGGGTTGCCCAAACGATCAGGCTTGCCTTATGTGCGTCGCCGATAACCTTCACTTCGGGAACTATCTTCTCCAGCTCCTCGCTGAGAGTGTTATAGGGCTTGGTGCCCATGGAGAACAGGATGTGGTCGTAGGGACCCATCTCGAGCTGAGTACCGTCGGCCTTCTCAACGAGTATAGTATTGCCGCGATATTCGAGGACCTTTGTGTTTGTGTACATACCAAAGCCATGAGACTTCAGTCGGCGCATCATAGGCTCTCTTATATTTGCAGCCAGATCCTTCGCCATGGTGGGCAGCATTTCAACGATATCCATGTTAAGATCATCATGGCCCTGATAACGGTGGAACTGCTGAACGACCTCTGCCGTCTCAAGAGCGACAATGCCGCCGCCGAGAATACAAACTTTGCCTTCAACGATCGGATGCTTTCCGGTTAGGAAGTCCTGAGCAGTGACGATTTCGTGCTCGGTAATTCCGGGAATGTCGGGGATGAACGGTACTGCGCCGGTCGCAATGATAGCTGCCTCGGGAGCAAACTCCTTGACTGCCTCAACAGTGGCCTCCTTGTCGTTTACGAGCTCTACGCCAAGCTTTCTGCACTGAACCAGCAGATACTGTATCCACTTCATATCGTCCTGCTTGCCGGGAGCCTTGGCTGCCATATTAACCTGGCCGCCGCAGGTGTGTGCTTTCTCCCAAACGGTGACCTTATGTCCGCGCTCGGCCGCAACCTTTGCTGCCATCAGACCGCCGGGGCCTGCGCCGATAACAAGGACCTTCTTGCTCTTTTCGGCCTTACCGAGATCTCTGCCAAACCGGCTCTCACGACCCAGACGAGGATTGATATTGCACTTTGCCACCTGATCCTCCGCGTTACGTGCGCCGACACAGCCGCCGCAGCAGGAGGCACAGGGTGCTATATCCTCAAGCCTGCCCTCATAGGTTTTATTGACAATATCAGGGTCAGCGAGGAGAGGACGGCCAAGGGTGATGCCGTCAACAAGGCCGCGCTCAACAAGTTCCGCACCGTAAACCACGGACTCGATCTTACCTACTACAAAGACAGGAACATCAACTACCTTCTTTATCTCGGTAGCTTCCTTAACGTTCACGCCGCGAGGCTCTCCGTGGCTGGGGATAATGGTCCAGGGAGCCTCATACTGAGTGCCGCCCGAAATCTCAAGCGCGTCAATGCCGTGAGCAACGATTTTGGGGAGTATGTAAAGCATGTCGTCCAGAGTGTTGCCGCCGGGGTAGCGCTCAGAGCCGGAAACGCGCATGATGATAGGAAAGCCGGGAGATACGTTTCTGCGGATCTCGTCGATGACCTCGCAGACAAAGCGCGAGCGGTTGTCAATATTTCCGCCGTACTCGTCGCTGCGGAAGTTACGCAGAGGAGACAGGAACGAGCCAGGCATCATGTATGCATGTCCGCAATGCAGAGCGATACCATCGCAGCCTGCCTGCTCGGCACGCTTGCAGGCTTCGCCGTACTGCTTTATTATAAGCTTAATCTCGTCCTTATCGATTTCGCGCGTGTAGTGTCCGTTGTCATTGATATACACAGACGGTCCCGGCGGATTCTGGCCAAAGTAGCCGATTATGCTCTCAGGGCCGACATGTGTGATCTGAGGAAACAGCGCTCCGCCGGCGGCATGTATCTTGTCGGTAAACTCTTTAAAGGGAGCTATGTAGCTGTCATCATCCATGCAGGTCGTAGGACCTCTGTAAAGATATCCAAGGTCAACAGTGACTGCGTCCATTTCAAGGATGCCGACGCCGCCTTCTGCTCTTTCAACATAATGCTTCTGGAGTTCTTCGCTGACGGTACCGTCCATGGACTCAATGGACAAGGTCATAGGCGCCATCATAATGCGGTTTCTGAAAGTACGATTGCCTATTTGGATAGGTGTGAATATTATTGCATTCTTCATATCTTCCATAATCGGGTTATTCCTTTCTTGTTTGACATTTTACTGCTGTTGCTGAAAACTCCGCTGAACTTAAGCTGTTTATACACTAACGAGAAACCGTTTGCAATAGCGTGCAAAAAAATCGTTACACTTTTCACGTTTTGTCAAGTTTCGACTCCTTCGCCAATAATCACAAAAGCACACATATCAGCATTTTACCTATTGTCAAATATGCATAAAATGAACTACAATATATGCAGAATCAGTTATGACATATCAAATTTTATAGGAGTGATGCGTTTTGCAGCCGTCTAATCCCAAGCAATCGTTTACCCAAGATTGCGCTTTTCTCGCCTTGACAAAGCTTATTCGGAACAAACCGTTATCCTCGATTTCCGTAACAGAGCTTACGAAGAAAGCCGGCATTTCCAGAACGGCGTTTTACAACAACTATAATTCAGTTGAAGATGTGATCGCCAAATACTTTGACAAATGCGTAGATAGCATTTTAGACTCCTCTGATTGCATCAGAGGACAGTATATAGCAATAAGGCAGCTTGTCTCTGAGTATTTTGATTTTCTAAGCAGCAATTATGATTTGCTCAAGCGCCTGGATACGACAGGCAACATCTCCGTCTTCACAATGTGGCTGAAGGATTGCTTCCATGGCAAGCTATCCTTTTTAGTCAAGTCCCTCGGTTTTCTCAGTGACTACGAGATATCCTGCTGTGCAGGCATGTTCTGCGCGATGACTCGTGACTGGCTCGCCTCTGGCTCGGATGATAAATCCCGAAACGTAGCCGAAGGCACATTGTTCCGTCTGCTTTATATTTATAAGCAGGCAGAAGAAAAATCATCTGTACATTACGTTAATCCCCGGCATATAGGAAAACTCCGTCAGTACAACGGTACCGGCAGCTTCACTCTTGTAGATACCGGTGAAACGATAAAGGTTTATGTGCTGATAGATCATGATGAGGTGATCGCCAGCAGTGCGGAAGTCACTCCGATCCCCGGCAAGGAGGATATTTTAAAGGCTGCGGCTAATGCTGTATGCTCATTCATAGTCGGCAAGAACTGCGTTACCGCGCTGTCATTGTGTGCTGACGATGTTTCAAGAGAGCTGAGCGGCCTTTCCAAGGAATTCATGTACTGTGCTTCTATTGCATCTTCTGCCGCAAAAAACGCGGCTATAGACTACTATAACAGACTTTCTCTTGCGCGATGCCTGATCGGTGAGGAAGAATCGGCCGCCTCAGACTACAACATGGGCATCTGAAGCAGCTCCTATACAGGCTTTATAACTGTACATTTTAACATTGTATATCCGGCGGTTCCGCTGAACTTACCGTCCGATATATTTTGGATAAATGGATAAAATATTTAATACTTACGGAGGTGTGGTATGAACATCTTCAAAGAAAGGTTCGCAGGTAAGACTATTTTGATTACCGGAGCTACCTCCGGCATCGGCGAAGCCACTGCTTTACGTGCCGCTGCCGAGGGAGCAAATGTTGTCGTAGCCGGACGAGACGAGCAGCGCGGGCAGGCCGTTGTCGAAAAGATAAAGCTTGACGGCGGCGATGCCATATTTGTCAAAGGTGATCTGACCAATGAAAATGATGTGGTTCGCCTTATCAAGACCGCTGAAGACAAATTCGGCGACATACAGCTTTTCGTCAACAACGCCGGTGTAGCCAGCGATCCTGACAGAGTTGATGAGTATTCCACCGAGCAGTGGCTGCGAATAATGGATATCAACGTAAATGCCGTATTCTATTGCTGCAGAGAAGAGCTTAAGCATCTGCTCAAGCACGATAAGGGCGGGGCTATTGTCAATCTCAGCTCCGTAGCCGGCGTAAGAGCCTTCCCCAGTGCCTGCGGCTATGTTACCTCTAAGCACGCTATTGTTGGTCTTACTAAAGCCATTGCAATGGAATATGCACACAAAAACATCCGCTGCAATTCCACCGGACCATGCAGCAGCAGTACTCCGCTAAATATCAACTCAAGTCTTGCTTACGGCAGAAAGCTCAGGCAGCTTATTGATTCCGGCATTGACACCGAAGAGTATATCGACGAGTGGATGTGCTGCGGCAAGATGCAGGCTCCAATGGGACGCGATTGCGTCGCAGACGAGCAGGCGGCCGTTATTCTGTTCCTCCTGTCCGACGATGCTTCCTATATAACAGGAGACCAGATCGTCGTAGACGGAGGCTGGGTAGTTTATTGACCCCGTTTTCGCAACAGCAATAATGACCACACTAATACAAAAAGGAGATTATGAAAATGTTTGAAAAGCTTCTCAGCCCCATTACCATACGCGACGTCACAATTAACGGCCGTGCCATGCTTTCGGCCTGCGGCACACGTTTCAGCGATAACCGCATCGTAAACGACAGGCATATTGCCTATCACGTTGCGAAAGTCAAGGGCGGATGCCCGCTGAACATGATAGAAGTTACCGGCGTTCATCCCGGTTCCGATGCAAGCATGTTCCTGTCCTTAGCAAAGGACGAATATGTTCCCGGCGTTAAGCGTCTTGTGGATGCCATACACGAAGCAGGTGGCAAAGCAGGTATCCAGATCTATCAGGGCGGCCTCGGCGTATGCTTTGACTCCGAATGCCCCATGCTAATGCCCGACCTTATGGACGAGGAGGAAATCCTTGATGTTATAGAGGCTTTCGGCCATGCAGCTCGCCGCGCCGTTGAGGCCGGCGTTGACCTGATCGAGATACATTGTGCTCATCAGTATCTGATCCACTCCTTCCTTTCGCCTGCTTTTAACCATCGCAGCGACGAGTGGGGCGGTCCGTTCGAAAACCGTGTTAAATTCCCTCTGGCCTGCATAAAAAAGGTGCGTGAGAACATACCCGAGGGTATGCCTCTCTTCATCCGCACCTCGCTGCAGGATGACTTCCTCAGCCCCGGTCTGAGTGTTGAGGACTGCATTGCATTCTGCAAGCTGGCAAAGGAAGCCGGAGTCGATGTTCTTGACCTGTCTCGCGGCAATATGGCTACCGCTGCTAATAAATTTGAGGTTCCCCCTGTGGATATGACCCGCGGCTTCAACCTCGAGCTGGCTGCTCGCTTCAAGGAAGAGACCGGCATGATAGTTATCGGCGTCGGCCGTATAAACGACCCCTATGTTGCCGAAAAGGCGCTTGAAAAGGTCGATATGGTCGTTATGAGCCGTGCGCAGATCGCAGACCCTGAATTCTTCAAGAAGGTTCGCGAAGGACGTCTTGACGATATAAACCGCTGCATCGGCTGTAACGAGGGCTGCCTTGACGGATTCGCAAACCTCGAAATGCCTCATATTTCCTGCACCCGCAACCCGCAGGTCGGTTTGGAGGGCGAGTGCCCCATTGAGCCCGCTGCCGAGCCCAAGACCGTTCTCATCGCAGGCGGCGGCACGGCAGGTATGATGGCTGCAAAAATTCTTAAGCAGGAGGGTCACAATCCTATCATCTGCGAGGCAAGCGATAAGCTCGGCGGCGCTCTTCTGCTCGGCGGTGCCATAGAGCGCACCTCGGAGTACAGAAAGGCCATAGAATCGTCTGCACGTCAGCTTGAGCGCGCCGGTGTAGATATCCGTCTTAACACCACAGTCACTCCCGAGCTCATCAAGCAGATAAAGCCCGACGCCGTATTCTGCTGCCTTGGCGCTGTTCCCGAGACTCCTGATTTTTCAAAGGGGAAGCCGAATGTTGTTCAGGCCCGTGACGTTTTGGCGGGTAAGGTCCACGTTGGCGGCAAAGTTGTTGTTATTGGCGCAAACGGCACCGGCATCATGGCAGGTGAGTTTGTCAAGCTTGCCGATCCCGAGAGGAATGACGTTACTCTTATCAACAGAGCTATCGTTGTCGGCGTAGATCTGGGCTCCGCCCGTAAGCAGGCTCACGCAACCATTCTTGAGGACGAGGGCTTAAAGCAGTCTGTCTCCACGGATGTTACCGATATTGTCGACGGTAAGGTCATCGGTGTTCGTGACGGTGAGACCGTAGAATTCCCCTATGACTATGCTATTCTCGCAACCGGCTGTGTCAGCAAGGACTATGCCGATCTTGAGAACGCCTGTGCACAGCTCGGCATAGGCTTTGAGGTTCTTGGTGATGCCAAGGAGGTTCGCCGTGCATTTGAGGCAGCAGCAGAAGGCTTTGCCGCTGCACGCCGGATGAACGATCCCGAATACATAAAGAAGATCACCAAGTAATCATAATAATTTAATAAGGGAGTACCCGCTCAGCCTATCGTTCGGATACTCCCTGCGTTTAATATGGATGCTCGTATGGCTTTATACTATATTGCATCATGATTTAAGCGTACATACAAAGGAGCTAACAGCAGTGTTCGAAAAAATATTTACTCCAATTAAGATCCGTGATCTTGTTCTTGACAGTCGTGTTGTTATGACTGCAATGGGCACCAGATTTACCGATAATCATCTTGTCAACAGCAAGCACATTGCTTACCATGTAGCCAGAGCCAAAGGCGGCTGTACGCTGAATATGGTCGAAGTCTCCGGCGTGCATGACGGAAGCGATGCTATCATGTTTCTCTCACTGGCTCGTGATGAATATGTTCCCGAAATGAAGCGTCTGGTAGACGCTATACATGAAGTCGGCGGTAAATGCGGCATACAGCTATATCAAGGCGGCCTGGGTGTTTGCTTTGACAGTGATGCTGCTATGCTTGTTCCCGATGCCATGAGCCTTGAAGACATTCACGAAGTTCGCATCGCCTTCGGCGAAGCAGCTCGTCGAGCTGTTGAAGCAGGATTTGACCTTATCGAGGTGCATTGTGCACATCAGTATCTTCTTCATTCTTTTTTGTCCCCGGCATTTAACCACCGCAGCGATGAGTATGGCGGTTCATTTGAAAACAGAGCAAAATTCCCCTTGGAGTGCCTTGAAATCGTGCGCAAAAATATGCCAGACGGGATGCCTCTGTTCATTCGCATGACCCTTCAGGACGACTACGTTGACGGATTGAGCATTGAAGATTGTATAAGATTCTGTAAAATGGCAAAAGCGATAGGCGTTGATGTATTGAATCTTTCTCGAGGAAACATGGTGTCTGCCGCAAATAAATTCGAAGTTCCTCCCATTGACCTTCCTCACGGCTTCAATTTACCTATGGCCTCGCGTGTGCGCCGTGAAACCGGCATGATCACAATCGGAGTCGGCCGCATAAACGATCCCTATTTTGCCGAGAAAGTTCTGGAAGACGACTTGGTTGACATGGTCGCCATGAGCCGTGCCCAGCTTGCTGATCCTGAATTAATGAACAAGATCCGTGACGGTCGCATAAACGAGATCGACCGCTGCTGCGGCTGCAATGAAGGTTGTCTTGACGGATTTGCAAATCTTGATATGCCGCATATAACATGTCTTCGTAATCCGGCCGTCGGGCGTGAAGCTGAGTGTGTCATCACTCCCTCTGATAATCCTCGCACTGTTTTGGTGGCAGGCGGTGGTATGGCCGGTATGATGGCCGCACGCACACTCCGCAAAAGAGGGCATCGTGTCATACTATGTGAAGCAAGCAATCGTTTAGGTGGTCAGTTTATTCTCGCCGGAAGTACGCCCCACAAGCTGGATATGAAAAAAGCCGCTCTTGAGATGGGAGAGCAAATCGTTAATTTGGGTATTGATGTAAGGCTGAATACTCCGGTCACTGCCGAGCTGATCAGACAGCTTAAGTCTGATGCTGTTTTTAATTGCATCGGCTCGTCGCCCATTATTCCCAGCATACCCGGTTCGAGTCTCCCTAACGTAGTTGAAAGCCACGATATTATTGACGGCAAAGTCAAGGTTTCAGGTAAAGTCGTTATTATTGGCGGCGGCATGGTAGGCTTAGAAACTGCCGATCTACTTATTGAATCCGGCCTTACACCTCCTACTGTTCTTGAAATGGGCAGCGCGGTCTGTGTCGATATGGGCTCTGCCCGTAAATACTGCATGATGCAAACTATTGAAGACAGTAAGATTGCCTGTGTCACCGATATAAAAGTCACCGAGATCAGAGAAAACATGGTCATAGGAGAAAAAAATGGCGAGCACCTTGAATTCCCCTGCGATTATGCCGTATTTGCTGTCGGAAGTCACAGCCGTGACAGCCATGAGCTTAAAGAAGCTTGCAGTGAACTCGGAATTGACCTGATCACTGTAGGTGACGCCAAAGAAGCGCGCCGTGCTTTGGAGGCCACAAGAGAAGCATTTGACGCGGCGCTCGCATTTTGACCATACGCACTTCCATGTCGGCATGCTTCATTTATGAATAATATTAGAGCATGGCGTCTATATTCCTCCCTTCCTTCCCTACTCCCCTTTGGCGGCGGTATTAATACCGCCGCCTCCGCATTTTAGGCAAAATACAATTATTATATAAATCATGAAAAGAGTGAGATCCTAATTATGCAACAGCTGCTCTTTTAATTTTTTTACTCAAGGCTATTGAAAAAGAGGTGATGCGGGCTTATAATTCTAGGTCCCGTCAAGATTTATGTGCAAAATTATTTGCACATAAATCTTGACGGGACCTTCCACGCCATCACCTCTCAGCTTACAGACAGCTATATTAAACTCTGCACGCCGCATAGTCAAGGCAAAAGCTAAGCCCCTGCGGAAATTTCACGCAGAGGCTTAATCTTCTTCTCTATTTCGGGGTTTTTCGGCTTATTTGCCGAGCAGGTGCGCGGAGGCGGCCATGACGGTTTCAAAGGCCTCGTCCATGCGCTTTTTCGTCTTGCGCAGGAAGCGGTAGGGCGCTTCGGAGGCCCAGTCGCTGCCGATGGCGCAGACAAGTCCGCTGCCGATAAGCGGAAGATAGGCGCGGATCTGCTTTTTGTGGTGAAGCTCGTCGAGGTCGAGCATGACGTGAACGCCCAGCTGCCGGAGCTTTTCGCTGTTTTTGAGCACTGTCTCGCCTGCGTCGGTGAGGATGACGTTCATGCCGAGCTTGCCCGTCAGCCGTCTGAGCACGGCCTCGGTCGTATCGTTCCATTCTATGCCCTTCATGTTAAGCAGAAAGCAATTGTTGCCGAAGCAGAGCTCCGGGAGATTCTCCTCGGTCAGGAGTCTTTCGCTGAATTTGGTCATCGCGGCCGGCATGACCTCCGGCAGCTCGTCGTTCATGAGGCTGCCGAGTATATCCTCGGACTGCCGGCGGCGATCGAGAAATTCCTCGACGCCGCACTCATCGGGATCGTAGACCGGTGCTGCGACGATGAGATCGACGCCGGCTTCCTTCGCCGCCATAAGGCGGCGAATGGTGTCGATCCTGTTTTTGCAGGCTTTGTCCATGCCCGGCATGACATGCGCTTTAAAATCAATTATCATTGCATGATCTCACTCTTTCTTTTACTTGATTCTATTAAGCGATTCAGGCCAAGACAGGGATAGTACAGCGCAAGGCCGAAAATTATCGAACCGAGCGCGATGCACAGAAGAACGACAATGTCATGCGTATAATTGCTGCCGTACATTCCCGCGATGGTCTCTCGCATTGCGTTCATTGAGTATTTGAATGGCATGTAGTCGTAAAGCTTTTGGAATATATCCGGAAGCACCTCGACGGGATATGTGCCGCCGGAGCCCGCGACCTGCATGACCATGACGATGACGGAGAGCGCCATGCCTATATTATCAAGTGCGAAAACAAGCGCGTAATTAATAAGTGAGAAGCAAAGGCCGGTGACGGCGGCCGCGAGCACGAAGTGCCACGGATACAGGCACTGGATCTGCACATAGAACAGATCGCCGAGCGAAACTATCAGCGCCTGACCTATCGCAACGAGGAAGAACAGACCGTAGCGGCCGAAAAATCTCTCGTGCAGACGCAGCTTCAGGGGCTCATCCTCGGCGCGGAGCCTGACCTTGAGAAACACGGCGTTGAGCAGCGCGCCGACCCACTGGGCAAGCACCGTGTAAAACGGAGCCATTGCCGAGCCGTAGGTCGCAATCTCGTATTTTATGACGGTGTCCATGCTGATGGGAGAGGCGAGATATCCGCCGACGAGCTCGCCGTCGTTTTCAAGCGTATCACTAACCTCGGCAAGCAGCTTGCTGCCGGCAAGCGCCGAGACAAACTCCGAGATGACCTTGAGCTCGGCCTGTGCGCCCTCGATAGCCTTCTGCGTGTCGGCAAAGCCGGACTGCATGGTGCCTATCGAGCCGAGATAGGAGTTCAATGTCCCGCTCAGCGCGCTCGTTGAGCTCTGAAGACTGCCGAGCACGGAGGTGACTCTGGACGACGCACCCTGCGCCTGATTAAGCGCCGCGTGCAGCTTCGGTGCAAGATCGCTGCTGACGGTAGCCGAGAGGCTGCTTATCGTATCGCGTGCGGAGGTAATGGATTCCATGATCGAGGCCTGCTGCGCACGGACGCCCTCCCAGCTTTCGTCGTTTGCCTCCTTCAGGCTGCCGAGAGCCGCGCTGAGGCTTTTAAGCTTTGAGGCGAGCGCGTTCATCTGCGAGGCCGCCGCGTCAAAGCCTATGGACGTAAACGACTGCGCCATGTCCGAGCAGTTCGTGCTCAAGGAGTCGAGCATCGCAATATCGGCGCCGAGACCCGTGGAGACATAGTCGTTATAGCGGTTTATGTCGGAAAACGCGTCGGCCAGACTCGTCTGGATCGCGGCGAGGTTGGCGTCGGCCTGCGCGAGAGCCGTTGTGACGCTCTGCACCGTCGTGTCGATACGGTCGTTTATCGTGGCCGTATCGTCGCCGACCTTGTTGAGGATATCCTTCGACTGCTCAAGCGTGGTCGCAGTATTATTGCACAGCTTCACGGAAACGCTGATGAGGTTTCGCGCAGAGTTTGTCAGACCGTTTGCGGCGCTCAGAGCCGCGCAGCAGTCCGAAAGCTTAAGGCTCAGATCGCTTATATCCTCGCTCAGGCCCTTCAGAAGGCTCTCGGCGGTGACGCCGTTTGCGTTGGCAACGGAGATAAGCGAGGCGATATCGTCGGATATCGTCTGCACGAAGGTCGCGTTGACCTGCTCCTGAACGGCGGTCTTCGCCTTGCCGGTGATCTTCGGAGCGATGGCGTTTTTCTTATCGTTCTGATAGAAAATGAGCTCGGGATTGGTAATGTCGCCGCTCAGAAAGCTGGTGACGTTGCCGGTGAAGTTCTCGGGAATGATCAGAGCCGCGTAGCAGTCGCCGCTGTAGACGAGGTCAAGCGCCTCCTGCTTTTTATCGACAAACTGCCAGCCGATGGTGTCGTTTGCTTCAAGGGCGCTTATAACCTGGTCGCCGATGTTCATTTTAAGCCCCAGCACGCTTGCTCCGGCATCCTCGGAGGCTACGGCGACCTTTATGCGCGAGGTCGCGTCCGGGCCGTAGGGATCCCAGTTGGAGAAGATGTTGAACCATGCGTACAGGCAGGGCACGGCGGCAAGGCCGAGGATTATGACGATGGCGACGACGCTGGCGGATATTCTGCGCATATCGTTTCTGAAAATATAGCGGATATTCTTCACTTCGTCACCTCCTCTTCAAGCTTCTGCAGGAGCTTGAGCCCGCGGCGCGGGGCCTTGACGCTTATGAGGCTGTCAAACTCGCCGAGCTCATCGCGTGACAGCTCGTTTATCGTAGCTTGCAGCATCCAGTCGGAATAGGCAACAAACAGCAGAAACGCCGCTGCGACGAACATACAGGCTATCCATATGATAAGGAACACTATCCTTGAGCTGTCGGTCAGAAGCAATATGCCGACAAGCACGAAGGGAATGACTATAAGGCTTATAAGCCCGTGGCGTATGCGGCGCTTATTGTTCTGATGCACCTGCTCTGCGTACATCAGCAGCTTGCCGTAGAGCACATCGGTGCTGCTTTCACGGACCCGGACATTGAGCTTCTTTGCCATATCACAGCACCCCCGATTTCTCCATCTCGTCCTCGACGAAACGGTTCATTTTTATAAAGGGCTTGCGCACGACAAGGCCGATGGCGATGCCGACAGCGCCGAAGATGAGAAGCTCGCCCAGATAGATGAGGTAATCCCAGCGGTACATTCCGAAGATCGCCTCGCGCATCGCGTTTATCGCATACGGGAAGGGGAAGAACAGATATATCTTGCTGAATATATCCGGCAGGATCTCGATCGGATACGAGCCCGAGGAGCCGGCGATCTGCACGACCATGATGACGACGACGATGGCCTTGCCGATATCGCCGAAGGCCAGCGCCAGCGAATAGATCAGCGCGTTAAAGACAAAGCTCGTGACCGCCGCGGCCGCCCAGAACAGCCACGGGTTCTCGGCCTGACAGTTAAGCAGATATATGTCGCCCAGAACGATGACCGCCGCCTGAGCCTGGCCGAGGAAGAAAAACAGCAGGAATTTTCCCCAGTACTTCTGCCCCTCGGTGACGTTGCGCAATCCCCTGGGATCGGCCTCGACCTTGAGGATGGCGACAAGGATAACTCCGCCTACCCAAATCGCCAGAGTGGAATAAAACGGCGTCATTGCGTCGCCGTAGCTTGCGGTGGGGTATATCGTCTCCTCGGAGACCTTGACGGGCTCGGAGAGGAATTCCGCATATTTTTCGGCGTTGCCGTTTAAAACGGTTATGAGCGATTGCAGCCGCTCATCGGCCGTGCCCTCGTTTATCTTGACAAGCAGCTCGTCGCAGGCGCCAGCCACGCGCTCCATGAGCGATTGCAGTCTCGTCATGGACGAGGAGACATATTTGAGCGTATCGCCCGCAGACGAAACAACGGGCGCGATATCGTCAAGCGTTATGCCCAGACTGTTAATGAGCGGCCCCATCATGTTCAGGGTGCCCGAAAGGTTTGAGAGCATCATATCGATGCCGGTCTTGAGCTCGTTTGTTATGACAGAGCGCATGAGCGAAACGGTATCCGCGCAGGCGCCGGTTATATTCGCCGCGTCCTCGGCAAAGCTGGCGTCGTCGCGCAGAAGCTCAAGCTGGTTCTGCATCTGCTTTGTGCGCTCTATAAGCGCGTCGAGCGTGTTTGCGACATAGGCCGTACCGCTCAGAGCGCTGTTTTCCGGAAGCAGTGCGCGCAGAGTCTCAAGATGAGTCTGGAGCTTGGCCGCCGCTGTCTTGGCGGCGTCGACCATCTGATTGTGCAGCTCAATGCCGCCGTTTATGACCTCGCTTGAGGCGAGCTTATTGAGAGCCGCCGTGAGCTCGTCAAGGTCTGCTTCAAGCTCGGCGAGCTTGCCGTCTATGCCGTCGGCGAGCTGATCTATCGCGGTCTGCGCGTTCGTTATGGACGCCTGCGCGGAATTGAGTGTGGCCTGACTGCCCGAAAGCGCCGCCGAGGCGTTTGCCGACGAGCTTCCGATGCCCGAAAGGACATTAGAGATAGCCGAGCTGTCGCTGACGAACTGCCCGATCGACGCGCTGTACTGCCTGAGACTCTTGCTGAGATCGGTCAGCTGCGAGATGACGGCGTTTACCGCCTGCTCCTCGTCGATATCGTCGCCAAGCTCCTGCCCTTTGGTGAAAACGGTCTGGAACAGCACCTTCAGATACTCGACCTGAATGTTGGTCTTCACCGTCTCCGCCGCCGTGTCGGTTATCTTGGTGGCAATGGCGTTGGTTTTTGCGTTTACATAGTATGTAATGGTGCTCTCATCGTCTGTAAGGGCGGACTTCAGGTCGTACATATTGCGGCTGAAATTTTCGCCGATGAGTATAGCCGCGTAGTATTTGCCGCTGTCGACGCCCTTTCGCGCCTTTTCGGTGCTGTCGGTAAACACCCAGTTTATCGACTTGTTGTCCTTAAGGCTCTCGAGTATGCTTTCGCCCTTGTTTTCGCCCTCATAGCCCAGATCGTCGGACGCAACGGCAACGCTTATATTTCCCGTGTTTCCGTAGGGATCGGAGTTTGCATAGATGTTGACCCATGCATACAGCGCCGGTATGATAGTTATCGCTATCACGACGGCGACCGCAAAGAAGTGCTTAACGAGACTTCCGATGTCGGAAAAGAATATTCTGAACGTATTCTTCATGCTACCACCTTTGCAACGACTCTTAGTCAATATAAAGTTACATTAAAGAAACTTTATTTAACATAGACAATATCAGCTATCGGTCTTAAAATCAAGCATTTAAACCCATTTGCCTAAAAAATGAACAGCTCAAAACCGAGCTGTTCATTATGCTTCATCAATATTTTATTTCAGCCGCTTATCGCACTTCTTTGCAAGATAGGTGCCGAGGCTCTGGAATACCTGAACGAGCAGGATGAGGATAATGACCGCGACGACCATGATGAGGTATTTATAGCGATAGTAGCCGTAGTCGATGGCGATCTTGCCGAGACCGCCGCCGCCGATGATGCCGCTCATTGCCGAGTAGCTGAGTATGGTTGTCAGCGCGATGGTGATGTTCTGGATCAGCGAGGGCACACTCTCGGGGATCATGACCTTGCAGATTATCTGGAAGGGCGACGCGCCCATGCTCTGCGCGGCCTCGATGATGTTGACGTCAAGCTCGCGCAGGCTGCTCTCTACAAGGCGTGCAACGAATGGAAACGCCGCCGCGACGAGCGGAACGATGGTCGCCGTCGTGCCGACGGCCGTGCCTATGAGCGCCCGGGAGAGCGGAAGAACCATTATCATGAGAATAAGGAAGGGGATCGAGCGCAGAAGGTTTATTATAACGTTCAGCAGGTGCATGAGCCAGCCGGGCAGCGGCCGAACGCCGTCCTTTTCGCCGGCGACGAGCAGAACGCCGAGCGGAAGCCCTATGACGAGAGAAAGAGCGGTGCTTAAAACCGTGACGTAAAACGTCTCCCACAGTGCAGTCGGGAAGGTGGGCAGAATATCAAGAAGCCCCTGAACGGAGGCCTCGGAGAAAAGATCACTGTACATTGCCGTCTACCTCCTCTGCCGTGACGTTCGCAACGGATGAAATGAACTTCAGCGCACGGTCATACTGGGCGCTGGGGATGCCTATGAGCAGGCTGCCGTAGACCTCCTCGGACAGCTTCTGCGTCGATGCGGAAATAACGTTGCAGAAGATGCTCTCCTCCGACGCAAGGCGTGCAACGAGAGGTATCGCCGTCGTCCGGCTGTCGCGGAAGATAAGCCTTACACGGCGCTCGGTCTTGGGGTCGGAGACCATTTCATCCACGCCGCCGGGGAACACGAGCCTGCGTCCTGCCGGGGACTTGGGTGCGGCAAACACCGCCGCAACAAGACCCTCCTCGGCCACCTCGCCGTCGTCGAGAATGGCTACATGGCTGCAAACCTCTTTTACGACGCTCATCTGATGGGTTATGATAACGACCGTTATGCCGAGCTTTGCGTTTATGTCCTTAATAAGCTCAAGTATCTGACGGGTCGTTTTCGGGTCGAGGGCGCTTGTGGCCTCATCGCAGAGCAGAACCTTGGGGTCTGTCGCCAGTGCGCGGGCAATGGCTATGCGCTGCTGCTGTCCGCCGGACAGCTGCGCAGGGTAGGCGTTTGCCTTGTCCGGCAGGCCGACGAGCTCAAGAAGCTCGCGTGCACGCTTTTCCGCATCGGCCTTTTTGACGCCGGCAAGCTCCATCGGGAAGCAGATATTCTTCAGGCATGTGCGCTGCATGAGCAGGTTGAAGTGCTGGAAAATCATTGTTATGTCGCGTCTTGCCGTGCGAAGCTGCGCCGGGCTCATGGTGTCGAGCCGCTCGCCGTTTACGATGATCTCGCCGCTCGAGGGCTTTTCGAGCAGGTTTATGCATCGCACGAGCGTGCTCTTTCCCGCGCCGGACATGCCGATTATTCCGTATATATCCCCGTCCTGAATGGTGAGGCTGACATTTTTGAGTGCATCCACCTCTCCCTTTCCGGAGTCAAAGGTCTTGCTTACGTTTTTAAGTTCTATCACTTGCTTCCGCCCTCTCTTTCAGCGTGCAAAAAGTCCGTGACTTTTTGCACGCTTCAATAACAACGCCACATTTTTCGTGAAAATAAATTTTTACGAAAAATCTCGCTTCGCTCGTCAAAAAGTCTGATAGCTCAGACGTTTTTGATGGCTATAATCTGATTTCGAGCGGGGCCTTTGCCCCCTCGAGCTCCCCTGCTGCGCGGTTGTTTTCACTCGCAGCGGAGGCTTTTGTCAGCCTGAGCTGACGGCGTGTGCAAAAAGTCCGTGACTTTTTTGCGCACACCGAGCTGACAGGAGGCAAGCTCCTGTCAGCTGTTCTTATGTTTTATATACTATTTAATATATTACTTGCCGGAGACTGCGTCAAGGCTGGTCTGAGTACCGCCGTACAGGCCCATGGGCTCGACGTGGATGGCTGCCACGGAGACGATGTGGGTGCCCTGCTGAGCATTGAAGTCGTCGAGGTAGGGGGTGTGCTGGAAGTAGTTTGCCAGAACAGTGCCGTCTTCAACGACGTTGTTGGGAATGACGTAGTCGCTGTAGGTCTGGATATCAAGGGTGATGTCCTTCTCGGCGAGGATCTGCTTTGCGATCTCGAGGATCTCCGCGTGAGGAGTTACGGACGCTGCGACGGAAATGGTAGTGCCTGCGAGGGCTGCGTAATCAACGGAGCTGTCAAAGCCGTCGGTGGGGTCATCGACTACGGAGACTACGCTTCCGTCGTACTTTTCTGCAATGAAGTCTGCTACCTGCTTGCTCTCGAGAGCCGCCTTGAGCGCCTTGACTGCGTCTGTATTTTCATTGCCCTCCTTGACTGCGAGAATGTTTGCGTATGCCGAGGAGGAGCCTTCCTTGAACAGGGAGTCCTTAACGGGGTTGAGGCCGGCGTTTATCGCGTAGTTGCTGTTGATGACCGCGTAGTCAACGTCAGGCAGGAGCTGGGGGATGGCTGCCGCTTCCGCTTCAACGATCTCGACATTGTACGGATTCTCGACGATGTCGTTCTTGGTCGCGGTGATGCCTGCGCCGTCCTTGAGCTTGATGATGCCGGCCTCCTGGAGCAGGAGCAGTGCGCGGGCTTCGTTGGTGGTGTCGTTGGGAACGGCTATCTTGATGACCTTGCCGCTGTCGTTGGCGGAATCGTCGCCGCCCTTATTCGAGCAGGCTGCGAGGCTGAATGCGAGAACGATCGCGAGTGCGAGTGCGATTATTTTAGTAAAGCTTTTCATTTTTGTTTTCTCCTTAAAAGTTTTTGTTTAATGGGCCGCTGTATCGTCTGTTTAAAATCATATCCTCTGTGTCCCGGGGACACATTCGCTTTACCGACCGTTTCATACGGCACATCTCCTTTCAAATCGAAATAACTCGGACAGCAAAAAACAGCGGGAGGTCATCGACCTTCCGCTGTTTGTTATCCTCAGAGGCTTTCGGCTTAAGCCGTCAAACAGGTTTCAGAAAGTTTCCGACCGAAGTGAGCGCGACGAAGCATGCACATGCGGCACATGCACATGTACATCATCATCATTGCGCTGCTCAGCTTCTTCATGGATGCTTTCTGCCTTTCCTCGAAATTTTGCGTCATTTTGTTGACGTGGGCATAGTAGCGCCGTATTGCATATTTGTCAAGCGCTTTTTTCGCTTTTTATCGTTTCTTACAAAATTTTTTTCTCCGCGCCGCCCGTTTTGTGTATTTTTAAAGGCGAACGGACGCACCTGCGGATACGTTTAGTGCCGGTGCCCGGTGTCGCACCTGCCGGCAAAACCGGCACGGCGGGCGACCGATGGTCGCCCCTACGGACATGATTGGAACATGAAATAAGATTTGTAGGGAACTTCTCTTGCCCGTTCCGCTTGTAAAGGTTTTTTCCGCGCCCTCCGGTCGGGATACCGCAAAATCAACTGTACGCATTAGGTAAAAAAGCTCCCGCTTCTTTCGAAGCGGGAGCTTTGAGCTTTATTATCAGTCGGTCACATAGGGCAGGAGAGCGATCTGACGGGCTCTCTTGATAGCCTCGGTGAGCTGGCGCTGATGCATTGCGCAGGTACCGGTGGTACGACGGGGAAGGATCTTGCTGCGCTCGGACATGAAGCGGCGGAGCTTTGCGGTATCCTTATAGTCGATGCCGGTGGCCTTATCCACGCAAAACTGGCAGACTTTTCTGCGCTTGCGGTTCTTGGGATTATTTTTATCGAAAGCCATTAGCTGTATCCTCCTATATTATTTTTAAAACGGCAGTTCGCCGTCATCGTCGCCAAGCTCGGAAAACGCCGACGCGCCCGACGAGGGGCTCGGAGCGTCGTAGCTTGAAGCATGACGGGGCTCACCGCGCATGTCGCCGCCTTCGCGGCGCTTGCTTTCGCCGAAATACATGTTGTCGACAACGACCTCTGCGCTGCGGCGCTTGCCGCCCTCGCGGTCAGTCCAGTCGCGGATCTGCAGTCTGCCGGAAACGACAGCCATGCTGCCCTTGGCGAAGTACTTGCTGACAAACTCAGCGGTAGAGCGCCATGCGACGCAGTCGATAAAATCGGTCTGCTTTTCGCCGCCGTCACGGCCGCCGAAATCGCGGTCAACGGCAAGGGTGAACGATGCGACGGGAGTCTGCGACTGAGTGTATCTCAGCTCCGGGTCGCGGGTCAGGCGGCCCATAATCGTGATGTGATTAAGCATAACTCGTCTCCTTACTCAGCACGCAGGGTGATCAGGCGACGCATGATGCCGTCGGTGATGCCGAGGATACGGTCCAGCTCTGCGGGGAAATCCGCGCCGCTGGTGAACTTCATCAGCACATAGTAGCCTTCAGAAATGTAGTTGATCTCGTAAGCGAGCTTGCGCTTACCCATCTCCTCCAGTTCATCCAGGGTACCATGAGCCTCAACGAGCGCCTTGAACTTCTCAACGACGGCAGCGGTCTGCTCCTCGGTGAAGTTCGGGTTGATGATGTACATTACTTCGTACTTCTCAGTTGCTTTTGCCATGGTTTGCACCTCCTTCTGGTCTTTTGGCCCCCGATCTCGTCGGGAGCAAGGATAGTCTGCACATACCGGCAGACCATAACATTATATCGGATTTCAGATAAATGTCAAGCCCTTTTGTTCGGCTTTGCCTCACAAAAGGGCTTGAGAGCTGACAGCAAATTGTGTTTGCCTGCACCCTGTAGGGAACTTATCTTGCCCATTCCGCTTGTGACGGGCTTGGTCGTAACCTATGTTACCTCGTAGGGGCGAGCATTGCTCGCCCGCATGGTCGGAACTATGATTAAAAACAAAAGCAAAAAAGACAGTGCGGTTTTTAAAATTGCATCGATACATTTATTGCGTCAGCCCAAGCGGTGACTGCGGAACAAAACATAAGAAAACGGGCGGGCAATGCCCGCCCCTACGCTATGGATTTTAGTTCGGACATGGTTTTAAGAAGCAGAACAGGCAAGATAAGTTCCCTACACGGTTGCAGTGCAGTACTGTAGTGCGATGCAAAACCGGTTTCCTCGGCACTCTCGACACCGGGCTGACGCAAAAACCGTATTCGCAGGAGCCTTAATTCGCCTCTAAAACAGCCTTGCAGCGGGGGCAGAGGCCGGTCTCGGCGTCGGCGTCGACGGAATGCATCCAGCAGCGCGGGCACTTCGTGCCTGCGGCCTCCCTGACGGAGACGGTCAGACCCGGATTGTACGAGCCGGAGGCTGTGACGGCAGCTTCGTCCGCCGCGTCGTCCTCGGCGATGAGGCACTCGGAAACGATGAGCAGCTCCTTGAGATTCATATCGGATACCTTGTCGAGCACGGCCTTGCTCTCGCCGGAGGCGCGCAGAGTCACGGAGGCCTCGAGCGGCTTGCCGATGCGCTTATCGGCGCGTGCCTTTTCGAGAACGCCGTTGACGTTGTTTCTCACGGAGATGAGCGCATCCCACTTGGCCATCTCGGAATCGTCGAGCGCGTACTCGGCAAAGGGCTTGTTCATCTCATTGAGCACGACGTTGCGCGCATCGTCCCCGGCGCGATGGGGCATGGAGAGCCAGATCTCATCGCAGGTGAAGGCGAGGATGGGCGCGAACATCTTGGTCAGGGTATCGAGGATCAGGAACAGCGCTGTCTGCGCGCTCCGGCGCTCAAGGCTGTTGCGGCCGGAGCAGTAGAGCCTGTCCTTGATGATATCAAGGTAGAAGTTTGAAAGCTCGACGACACAGAAGTCGTTAATGAGGTGCGACACGACGTGGAACTCGTATTCGTCGTAGGCTGCAAAGGTCTTCTCGATGAGCTTGTTGAGCCTTGTGATCGCCCACTTGTCCAGCTCCTGCATATCCTCGGGTCTGACGAGCTCGTTTGCGTCAAAGCCGTCGAGATTGCCGAGGCAGTAGCGCGCTGTGTTGCGGAACTTGAGGTAGTTCTGGCTAAGCTGCTTGAAGATCTCGTCCGAGCAGCGCACATCGACGTGGTAGTCGGAGGAGCCTGCCCACAGGCGCAGCAGATCCGCGCCGTACTTATCGAAGATCTCGGCCGGATCCATACCGTTGCCGAGGGACTTGTGCATCGCTCTGCCCTCGCCGTCAACCGTCCAGCCGTGGGTGACGCATTCCTTGAACGGAGCGCCGCGGCCGAGTGCGCCGACCGCTACCAGCAGCGAGGACTGGAACCAGCCGCGGTACTGGTCAAGGCCCTCGATGTACATCGTCGCCGGCCAGAAGCCCTGATCGCGCTCCATCGCCGCGTAGTGGGTAGAGCCGGAGTCGAACCAGCCGTCAAGGGTGTCTGTCTCTTTGGTGAAGTGCCTGCCGCCGCAGTGCGGGCAGGTAAAGCCCTCGGGCAGAAGCTCTGCCGCTTCGTGCTCGAACCATGCGTTCGAGCCCTCTTTTTCGTAGATGCCGGCAACGGACTCGATGCTCTCGTCGGTGCAGACGGGCTTTGAGCAGTCATCGCAGTAGAAAACGGGAATGGGCAGACCCCAGCGGCGCTGGCGCGAGATGCACCAGTCGGTGCGCTCGAGAATCATGCTTTTCATTCTGTCCTTGCCCCAGGCCGGGATCCAGCGCACGTCCTCGCACGCGGCGGTGGCCTCGTCCTTGAACGAGTCTACCGAGCAGAACCACTGCGGAGTTGCGCGGAAGATGATCGGCTGCTTGCATCTCCAGCAGTGCGGGTAGCTGTGGATGATATCCTCGGACGCGAAGAGCATGCCGCTTTCCTTCATGTCGTTGAGGATGACAGGGTTAGACTCATCGGTGCCCATGCCGGCATACTTTCCGGCGTAGTCGGTGTGCTTGCCCTGATCGTTGACGGGAACGACCATCTCCATGCCGTAGCGCTTGCAGGTCATATAGTCGTCTGCACCGAAGCCGGGGGCGGTGTGGACGCAGCCGGTGCCGGAGTCCATGGTGACGTAGTCGGCCAGCACGAGGCGGCTGGTCTTGGGCAGGAAGGGATGGTCTGCAAGCATATTCTCGAAGAACGCACCCTCGTGCTTTTCGACGATCTCATAGTCCTTGAAGCCGCCCAGACCCATGACCTTTTCGGTCAGAGCCTCGGCCATGATGTACATCTCGCCGTTGGGAGCCTTGACGATGACGTAGCTCTCCGACGGGTGCAGAGCAATCGCAAGGTTGCCGGGCAGAGTCCAGATGGTGGTCGTCCAGATGACGAAGTACAGCCTGGACTTGTCCAGAGCGCTCAGCTTGCCCAGGTCGTCGTGCATGGGGAACTTGACGTAAACGGTCGTGCAGGGATCATCCTTGTACTCGATCTCGGCCTCGGCCAGCGCGGTCTCGTCGTGGGCGCACCAGTAAACGGGCTTAAGGCCCTTGTAGATATGGCCGTTTTTATACATCTTGCCGAAAACGCGTGTCTCCATCGCCTCAAAGCCGGGGTCCATGGTCTTGTACGGGTGATCCCAGTCGCCGATGACGCCCATGCGCTTGAAGCCCTCGCGCTGCACGTCGATATAGTGATTTGCATAGTCGTGGCAGGCCGAGCGGAAGTCGGCGACGCTCATGGCTTTATGGTTTAATTTCTGCTCCTTGATGATGGCCGACTCGATCGGCATGCCGTGGTTGTCCCAGCCGGGGATATACGGCGTATAGTAGCCGCGCATTGCGTAGGTGCGCGTAATGAAGTCCTTGATTGATTTGTTCAGAGCGTGGCCCATGTGCAGAGCGCCGTTGGAGAACGGAGGGCCGTCGTGAAGGTTGAACAGGGGCTTGCCCTCGTTCTTTTTAAGCATCTCGCCGTAGATATCCATCTCTTCCCAACGTCTGAGCATCTCGGGCTCGCGCTTGGGCAGTCCCGCACGCATCGGGAACTCGGTCTTCGGGAGATTGAGTGTTGCGTCATACTTCTGTGCCATAAATTTATCCTCCATTTTTAGTTGCGAATTTAGTCTGTACCTATACGGTTATGTCGGTGTCCCGACCGGAAGCTCCGGCGGAAACCACAGTTAGCTTGTGTTAGATGATAGCGGACAGCTGATAGCTATATGTGTGCGCCGTTGGCGCACGGATCAAATTTCACCTCATCCGTCGGCTCCGCCGACACCTTCCCCTCAAGGGGAAGGCAAGGGTGCCGACGTAATTTTTGCACCAAATCAGAACAACTGCTGCATACAGCGACCCCTCAGTCAGCTTCGCTGACAGCTCCCCTTACGCAGGGGCGCCAATTGGTGCGCTGCCTCCCCTGTGTAAGGGGAGGTGGGTCGGCGTAAGCCGAGCCGGTGGGGTTGCCTATTCAAATCCGTGCGCTCTGCGCACACCTTAATTATTCACTATTCATTATTAATTTTATTTTTTCCAAATGGAAAAATAAAAAGGCGTGCCGGTGTTTCCGCACGCCTTTGAACTCGCCGATAATACAAATACCGACAGCCGAAGCGTTCGCTTCGGCAAAAACTCAGATCTCGTCTTTTATAAAGTTGAATACCTGAGTGTTGCCGGAATCCGCGGGAGTGGGTTCGGAAACGGGAGCGGGCTGCTCCTTCGGTATTCGTATGGCCTCGGGCTTTACGGCCTCGCTGCCTGTGGCCTTCATGATGGTATCGAGCGTCTGAAGCTGCTTCTGGCAAAGCTCACGGGCGCTGTCAAAGAACTTCGCCGAGCTGAGCTTGGCGGCCTGAAGGCGGGATTCCTCCTGGGCGATCCTGTCGTCTATATTGCCCAGCAGAGCCGCTGCCTTGGCCTCGGCCTCGGCGACGATGTTCGCGCTGCGCGTTCTCGCGTCGTTTTCGATCTGGACGCTGAGCTTCTGTGCCGAGAGGATGGCCTGATTCAGGGCGCTCTCGTTCGTGCGGTACTCTTCGATCTTGTCAACAAGCACCTTCATCTTGCTCTTGAGAACAAGGTTCTCCTTCTGCATAGCCTCGAAATCGTTTGCCAGCTCGTCAAGATACTCGTCGATGGTCGCCATATCGTAACCGCCGAACATGCTTCTGGCCTTGTCAAAGCTCTTTTCACGGATCTCCTGAGGAGTAGTCATATCTAAAATCCACCTTTCAGTACTTGCTGGTCTTGATGCATCAAAAAGTCCGTGCCGGACATTTTTGACGGCTATTTCTTCTTATCAAAAATAAAGCCCTGCGCTCTCGAAATCGGCGACCGCGTCGCCGACGAGATCGACATTCGTGGGGGCGATTATATAAGCCTGCGCGGAAACGCGCATGACCCTGCCGCCGAGAGCATACGCCGCGCCGGACAAAAAGTCAAGCAGTCTGCGCGCGGTTTCCGTTTCGGTCATCTCAAGATTCATGAGCACCGCCTGACGGGCGCGAAGGCTGTCGGCTATCTCGGCCGCCTCGTCAAACTGCTCGGGGCGCACGAATTTGAGCTTCATCTTCTGCTTTTCCTGCGCGGGGGCGGAGTAGCTCGCCTGGGGCCTGGGCTCGCGTTTTGAAAAAACGGGCCGCGGCTGCTTTTCCTCAAAGCCGTCCCGGTCGGGGGCCTCAGACTCCTGACCGAGCTCCTCCTCGGCGGCGCGCTCTTCGTTTTCTATATAATCATCATCATAAGGGTGCATAGCGTTGCGAATATTGTCAAGCCAGGCCATTGCACAACCTCCTTTATGCCGGTAGTATTTTGCCTAGTAGTGTCTTGCTCCGAAAATGCCGGTGCCGACGCGGACGATGTTCGCGCCTTCCTCTATCGCGGTCTCAAAATCCGCGCTCATGCCCATGGACAGAAAGTCCATGGAGACATTATCGTATTTTTTTGCTCCGATGTCAACAAAAAGCTGCTTCATTGAGCGAAAATATGGGCGAATCTCTTCCGTTTTTTCGCAGATCGGGGGTATCGCCATCAATCCGCGCACCCTGACAGCGGAAAATCGCCCCATCTGAGGCAGGTACTGCTCAAGCTTATCGGGCGCAAAGCCGGACTTCGCCGCCTCGCCGCCGATGTTCACCTCCAGCAGCACATCCTGGACAAGACCCATGCTTTCAGCCTTTTTATCAATAGCCTCAAGAAGCTCCATACAGTCGACAGATTCGATAAGCTGCACCCTTCCGATAAGATATTTTACCTTATTTTTCTGCAAATGGCCGATGAAGTGCAGAGGGCAGCCGGTGTACGCGCCCTGCCCGAGCTTTTCGGTCAGCTCCTGCACACGGTTTTCGCCGCAGATATCCACTCCGGCCTCGATCGCCTCGCGCACGCGCAAAGCGTCGTTCATTTTCGTCGCCGCGCAAAGACGCACCTCCTCCGGCGCTCTGCCGCTCCTGACGGCGGCGGCCGCCACGCGCCGCTTTACTGCTTTTACGTTTTCCGTGATACTGTTACTCATTTTTTATCCCAGCTTTTTTTGTTCTGCTGACGGTCGTCGACGCTCCTGCCGGTTTTGCGCGGCCAAAATACGCCAATGCTGCCCGAAAGTCTTCGGAAATACACAAAGTATTCCTCTCAGCCTTTCGGTTTGCCTGGTCGCATTTTTTCACGCGCAAAACTGAAAGCACCTGTCAGCATTTGAATTTTTGTTTTTGTGGCTGACAGGCGGCAGGTGTTCGACTCCCGTCAGCATGTTTTTCTCTGCTTTTTATATTGGTCTAAAATCTAATCCAAAACTATCTGCATATTTTCTCTTATTTCAGCCTCTTTTGCAAGGCAATAGCCATCGCAGGCCTGGATGATCTCGACGTCGCAGCGCTCGGCAAGCCCTGCGCGCAGAACATAAACAAACGTGCCGTTTTCGTCGCGGTGCAGCGCCTTTTCGGGGATCCTTATCCCCTGCGTCTCGGAGAGCGTTATTTTAAACGATGTGCGGCGCGTGTTCAAAACGTCCTCAAGACCTGCGCGGCAGCGCAGAACGAGCCTGCCGTCCCCGGCGGAGACGACCGTCGCCTCGCACTCGTCCGGCAGCGAAAGGAAAACGCTCTGCCCTGCGCGAAATCTGCCGTATTCGGGCGTGTCGGCAATGAAATACCAGCCGCCCGAGACTATTTTCCCCACGGCGCCCTGCGGGATAAACGGCTCGGCCGAGCATATATCCTCGCACGATGCGCCCTCAAGCCCGTCAACGAAGGTGCTGAAAATGCCGCCTTGCGGCGCGTAGACGAGGCTGCGCATCTCGATCCTGTCGGGAGCTGCTCCGCCGGAGAGGGCAAGGTGCTCGAAATAAGCGTCCTGCATATCCTCCGGCACGGCGACGACAGCTCCGCCGGAGACCGTGTCGCCGGTTTTGTGCGCAAGGTACGCGTTTTCGTCATCGCACACGATGACAGTCTCGTCGCGCCACACCGTACCCTCGGCAATAACGCTGAGGGTAACGCCGGTCCTCTCGGCGGCAACCGTTTTCGGCGACTGCTCGCACAAGGCAAAAAACGCGAGCATCCAAGCCGCCGCCGCGAGGAACACGGCGCAGGCCGCGTACCGCAGATATGACGCGTCCTTTTTCACTCCTTCGCGCCGAGCTCCACGGGCCTGGGCGGGATTATCGTCGATATAGCGTGCTTATAGATAAGCTGCTGTCTGCCGTCGGAATCGAGCACGACGGTGAAGCCGTCGTAGGCGCGGATAACGCCGTGCAGCTGAAAGCCGTTTACGAGAAACACCGTTATGTTTGTCTTTTCGCGGCGAAGCTGGTTGAGGAATGCGTCCTGTAAATTCTGTGTCTTTTGCATTTTTTCATGCTCCTGTCTATGTAGATTTGACAGGAACATAATAAACCGAAAAGCATGAATATTCGGTCGAAAGCTGCGCTTTTTAGTGGCGAACGGACGCTGCCTCCGATACATTTATTGCGGTAGCCCGGTATCGAGAGTACGGAGAAAACCGTTTTTGCCTCGCACTACGGTGCTGCGCCGCACGGATTTGAATTTCCTCCGCATCCGTCGCGCAAGCGCGATTGCTTGAAGGCAAGGGGAAGGCAAGGGGCGCTACTGAGTCGTCGGGCGCGTTTGCCTCCCCTGTGTAAGGGGAGGTGGCTCGGGCGCTTGCGCACGAGTCGGTGGGGTTGCCTCCTTTTGCGACCCCTCAGTCAGCTTCGCTGACAGCTCCCCTTACGCAGGGGAGCCAATGGGGTGCGGCGCAAAATTTTTGCACTAATATAGCACAATTTCCCGTGGTGCGAATTGCCACAGTCTTGGTAGGAACCGATTTTAACTCGTAGGGGCGACCATCGGTCGCCCGCTGTGCCGGTTTTG
>OLOV01000071.1_pt1 | contig 75480 bp, 62 predicted proteins | sample 1672931 | NCBI WGS metagenome assembly OLOV01 (sample SAMEA3136738, study PRJEB25190) | human gut metagenome | biome: human gut; feature: human-associated habitat; material: faeces | place: Austria | collected 2013 | reverse complement strand
GGGAATATCTGATCTTTGCCCAAAAGCGGAGAAAGCCGGTGACTGACGGACAGGAAGAGAAGATATTTGCCGCCGCCTTTCCCCGGTCCGCTTCCCTCAATGAGCCCCCTCTTTAGAGGTCCTCCGATTTTTCTGAGGCTTATCTGGAAAAACGGGTCCTCCATGCTTGAGCCGCTATCATCTTTTCAAATGAATCTCTGTTGGCAACCCTTTTCCCATTTCTCCTTTGCCGTGCTCAATATCCCTTCTTCCACGGACAAACCTTTTCTGGCGCCCCGCTTCACAACTTCATTCAACATGGAGATTTTCATTCGAACGGCACTTTGAGATTCCAGTTCCGAAGGATATCCGGCATTCATTAAATGACGTAAGGAGGCCTGCACGTTCCCTGGGATTCTTGAAGGGCAAACCCGTGCGGAACCGCTGCCGTCCGGAAGCCAGCAGCCCCGGCCATTTCAGCCCAACTGATGGGATGGCCTGGAAGGAAATGAAAGAATATTGTTGCTAACAGATTATTATTAATATACAAATAAAAGAAGAAAACTTATTGATTTAAAAAAGATGACTGCCTTTATTCAGCTTCGCGTCCTGTTGCTCTGTGGTTTGCTGAGTTATCCGGCTGTTACGTGTGGAAAGGGAAAGGAAGGTATATCCGTCATGGTTCCGGAACAGGCTTCGCGGGAAAAGCTGGTGGATATGGCGGTCAAGGTAAGGCCTTCCAGTCGTCAACTGGATTACCAACAGCGGGAAATGCTGGGCTTCATCCATTTCGGCATGAATACGTTTACCGGTGTGGAATGGGGAACCGGAAAGGAGGCACCTGAAATTTTCAATCCTTCCCGGCTGGATGCCCGTTCCTGGGTAAAAACGTTTAAGGATGCCGGCGTAACGGGAGTTATCTTTGTAGCGAAGCACCATGACGGATTCTGCATGTGGCCCACCAAATGGACGGATCACAATATTTCCCGTTCTCCCTACAAGGGAGGAAAGGGAGACCTAGTCAGGGAAGTCTCTACGGCCTGCCGGGAACTGGGCATGAAATTCTGCATCTACCTTTCTCCGTGGGACATGCATGAAAAAAGCTTTGGGACGGAAAAGTACAATGATTTCTACGTCAACCAACTGGAAGAACTGCTGACCAATTACGGCCCGGTTTATCTTTTATGGTTTGACGGCGCCGGGGTGGACAGCAAAGTCAACGGGAAACGGACTCCCTTCGACTGGGAGAGGATCTTTAAAAAGGCCAGGGAATTGCAGCCGGACGTTCTTCTTTCCGGGGCGGCTCCCGATGTTCGGTGGGGCGGGAATGAGATGGGACGAGGTCGGGAAACGGAATGGTGCGTCCAGGGAGTTACGGCTTCGTCACGCCTGTTTGGCGGAAATAATGTGGGGATTCGGGCTAAAGACAGGAATCTGGGTTCCATTGACAGTCTTGTGGGGAAAAAGCAGCTCGTCTGGTACCCTTCACGTGCAGGCCTCCCCATCCGCAGAGGCTGGTTTTACCATGAGCGCGACGACAAATCCACCAAATCCCTTGATTATCTGGTGGACTGTTATTTTTCAACGGTCGGACAAAACTCCAATGTTCTTCCCAATCTCTCTCCCAATAAGGAAGGAATCATTCCGGAGGCGGACGCCAGGAGGATAATTCAATTCGGACGGGTGATTGAAAAGATGAAAAAAAACGACTTGGCCAAGGGCGCGCGGGCAAAAGCCCTTTCCGGGTGGACCGGAAATCCGGACTCCGGGCTTTTGTTTGACAACAATCCTTTTACAGGCTGGGCCACTGCCGATGGTACAACCCAGGCGCAGGTTGAAGTCCAATTGCCCGGAGAAAAAGAGTTCAATGTAATCAAGCTTCAGGAAAATGTCCGTGACTACGGTCAGCGTGTGGAGCGCTTTGCCGTGGATGCGTGGCTGGACGGCCAATGGAAACCCTTGGCTGAAAGTACTACCATCGGATTCCGTAAAATGATCAGGCTACCGGAGGCGGTGAAGTCTGATAAATTGAAGATACGCTTTCTGGATTCCCGCAAATCCATTTCATTCAGCAATTTGTCTTTATATTATCTGGCCCCGTTCTCAACGGAGGAAAACGTGGAATCCGTTCGGAAGCTGGACAGGAAGGAATGGAAAATAACCGTTGCCGAAAAAAAACTTCCCGCGGCCCAGTTGGAGCGGCTGAAAGACGGGAAAACGGATACTTATGTGGAAGTGGGCCTGCCTCCCAAAGGCTGTGACATTATTATTGATACGGGAAAAGTGCAGAAAATTGCCGGGTTGATTTATACGCCTGTGATGGAGGGAGGCCCGGGCCATATTGAAATGTATGATATCCGTCTCAGCAGCGACGGAAAAACGTGGGGAAATTCAGTGGCTTCAGGTCGTTTCGGCAATATCGTCAACAATCCGGTGGAGCAGGAGGTCAATTTTGCTCCCGTTGAAGCCAGATTCGTCAAATTCAGCGCTAAAAAGGGCGCCGGGGGAGCACGCAAAGCGGCTGTTGCCGAACTGGATTTGCTTTAACATGGCCTATAAGGGTCTTTCCATGAGGGAAAAGAGGGCAAGGAAACCAGGCAAATGGAAATTTGGGTCTTGCTCCGGTGTACTTCAACAGGAAGGACTGCCAGGCAGCAATGCGGCGGCTGATAAGAAGAAGGATGCTTGTTCCTTAATGAGTAATTAAGACATCTTATGTAAAAAGAAAGCGGCCCAAATGTTTTTCCGCTTACCATGCTTGCATTAACGGCTACATATCCGTTTGCTCTGCAATCGTGGCGCGTTGGAGGCGGGGATAGGGATACTTCAAATTTATATAGAAACATTATCCTGACGGCCGTATTTCCGGATAGGAACGGCTTTGTTTGGGCCCGACGTTTTTCACAGGATGATATTTCCCAGGAACAGGCGGAAACTTTCCATGAAGTGGTAGTACGCGTTGCCAACTCGAACAGCACGCCAGAAAATGAAGGGTACCTTTACCTTCTCGTTATCGACACTTCGGGGAAGAAGCAATAATACCGTCGCGAATCACGACGAAAAGATGTCTATCACTGCAAGACAATGTCTTTAAAAACCCCGTTTTTATGTTTTGCAGTTTCAAGAAAACAACAACCGAAAGCATTCTATTTCAAACGCTTGCGGTTGTTGTGAAATGGTGGAGGCGACACTATTTTTTTATTGTGCCTAAAATGAAAAACAGAGCATTTCCAATGGTTTTCTGTGTCTTCAATGTTGCTAAAATGAACCAAACACACTATAAATGTACTGCGGTTTGTACTGCGGTTTTATTATGGCATCACTATTCAAAAAGAGGGACAAGAGACTCGGAAAAGACCTGAATTGTTGGTATGCAACTTGGAGAAATGGGGACTCTGTCAGAACTCGCTCCACTAAAGTACCAATAAAAGGAGGGGTAATCAACGGTATCAAGGAGACTCCATCTCAAGCCCGAACCCGGGCACAAATTGTGGCAGATGGTTATGAAGCGGCTGACAAGGAAGGTGTCCATGCTATCAAGGTAAAAGCGACAATAGCCACCTTAGCCAACGAAGAAGCAAAAGAAGTTCCCAGTGTCAAAAAGTTCCTGAACGACTACATCGCCTCGCGGGAAGGGCAGCTCTCAAAAGGAACACTCGTCAACTCTAAAACCGCCATCAAACTCTTCTTGGAACACCTCGGAAAGAAAGCATCCATGCCAATCTCCTCCGTCAAAAGGTCGGACGTCAAAGACTTCGTCAACGAACAGGTCAAACACGTCCGAAAGAAGACTGTCCAGAAGTACATGACCTCTCTGTCACCTGCATTCATGGCGGCTCTCGACAGTGAAATCATCGACAAAAATCCATTCTTCCGAATCAAAGTTCCCGACTCTCAAGCTTTTGAGGAAACGGAGAAGGAAGCATTCACTATTGAAGAAGTCACTCAAATGCTTCAAGAACTGCCTTCTGAATGGAAAAGCATGGTCATCTTCTCCCTCTACACCGGAGGGCAACGTCTCGGAGACATGGCAACCCTCAAATGGGAGCAAATAGACCTTGAAAACGGAATGATCATTCTCCGAACGGCCAAAACAAACAGGCCCATGAGAATCCCCATTGTCGCAACATTGGCCGAACATATCAAAACCTTGTCGCGGAATGGAGTATACGTTCATCCGGTAGCCGCTCGACGTTATGAACGTAATGGGTCCGCCAATCTATCGGAGCAATTCAGAAAAGAACTGGAATATTCCGGTATCGTCCCGAAACACAAACCTTCAAATGGCAACCGTTCCCGCACCGTTTCTCCCAAATCCTTCCACTGCCTCCGGGCTACTGCCGCCACTTTGTTGCACACATCAGGGGTAGATGCAGCACTGGCCCGCGAAGTAGTAGGTCATGATTCAAAGAAAGCTCACCAACTCTACATCAGACCGGACGACGAACAACGCCGGGCCGCCCTCGAAAAACTCGCGGACGCTATGACTCCTCCGTCCCCCGAACCAACGGATCCGAAGGGAGAGATTTGAGAAGTGAGGAAAAAGACAACTCGCTCTTCACCTCAATTTTCTCTGGTTCGTAGGCTCCATCCATCTTATTGAGTTCTTGGATGGCCTGTATCTTTGACGGCATTTTGTATTTCGTTGAAGAAAAAGTCTCTCCCTGCGTCTCTGTATATTCCTGGCACAGATCGGACTCACCATCTACAGCATTGATTGGCGTTGTAACCACACGGGAAAGCCATTCCATTCTCTCTTTCTTGGATAAGACGGCGGACTTCTCTACCTCCTTGTTCATTTCTTCCAGATACTCCTTCACCTTGGCATTTCTTGCCAGCCGTGAAGCCAGTTCATCCACGGTCTTATCCTTCTTGGTGGAGCAATCGTAGGCTTTCTTGTAAGCTTCCCGCTGGCTCAATCCTTCAAACACGCCGCGGGCAAATGCCTTCTGTTTCTCTGTCAATTCTTTCATGGTTAAACTATAACTCAAAAATTTTCTTCGGATTCTGGACAATGGGAACGACACCAAATTGTCCATGTAAACTCCATCGCATGTGGCGCACCATCTTCACGATAGTCCTCACTCCCTGCTGTGTCACATAAAACTTCCGTCGTGTTGTTGGCGATATGTCTGCTCTGTTGGCATGCTTTTTGCGAGTGAAGACCACGTCTCCACTGCCAATCAGATACCCTAGAAGCCGCCCCACAGAAGGCAGGCTCAATCCTGTATGATTGGCAATGATGCCCGACGTGGCACCGGGGAACCGGGCAATCGTCGTCAGTACGGCCACCTGTGAAGCAAGTAACTGCTCCTCTGTAAAACAAATGGCGACATCGTTCAGAAGTTCCAAAGATGACAGTACCTTCTTCATGACAATCTCCTCTTCCTTTCAAAGCAATAATCCGGGGCGTTTTCCACTTCGCAGACCACATTGTCCCCCCTGTACATTCGGGAAGCTATTCGCACGTCAATCGTCTTGCCTATATCATCGCTCAACAAGTTTGACGTCCACAATGTCCATTTTCCAAGTCTACCGTCTGCAATTCGCACCAACATAGACCTTACGGCCTCCGTCGTATTTTCTGCCCCAATATCATCTAAAACCAGGACATAGGGATTCTCCACCAAATGTTCCACAATCCCGAAATCTCCGTCTCGGTAAATAGAAACCACCTTCTGCCACTTCCAGCACTGCACAAGCCAGCTCGGCCGTTCCTTCTTCAAAATGGCCGCCACTGCTTCGGCAAGGTGTGTTTTACCTACACCAGACGCTCCCAGTAAGGAAAGCCACCGTCTCGGCCTTTGCTTGTTCAAAATATCATTTACGAACCATTGTGCGGCTCGGTGCATACCATGTACTTCTGGATGCACAGACTCGTCAAATCCTCCCATATCATAACGGACAGGCTTGTAGCCTCTCACAATCCCATCATGTGGATTATTGGCCGATTCCATAGCATCCCCAAGCAAAGAACTCACATGCTTCATCATCGTCTGTAACTCCTTCCTTCGTTGGCATCCTTCCTGGGCACATTCCCTTGTCGCCCCTTCTGGATATTGTTCACAGCCCATGAACGGGCATATTTCCGGGCCGCAGGCTTCCAATCGGCAAGAGGAATTCCCCTCGAATCTTTCCAACCTCTGGCCGCGAAATCGTCAAAGAACGACTCCGCACACCGGGCCAGCTCATCCCCCTTCGGGGCCTCAAGCAAAGCCGCCATAAAGCGGTGGACCTCCTCACTACACCGTGGAAACTGTTCTACACCCCTGTTTACAGAGCACGGCTCCGACTCCGTATACGTCTTCGACTTCGTCTCCGTCTCCGTCTCCGTATAAGCGGTGGATTTCCGTGACTCACCGTTATTCACCGTGGATTCCCGTGAACTACCGTGACTCACTGTATTGCACGGTGATTCACCGTCAGGAAGCGGGAACTTGGGCTTACTCTGTCTGCGCTGCCCGAAATTGATGATCTGCACGTAATCCTTGCCCCCGACACAGTATGCCCTTACAAGCCCGGCTTCCTCCGTTTCGCGAAGGCAGTCTTGAATGTCCTGGTTACTGATTTTGTCAAGGTGCAGGGGGAATAAGCGAGTCCTCAATACCGTTGGGCGAGCGTCAAACAGACCGTAGTCATCCGCCACCAGCAAAAGCCGATGGAAGAAGCATTCGGTACGCCATGAAAGTACCGCGACCTTTTCCGAGTCGAGAAACCCTTCCCTAATCATTCGTGATGTTGCCATACCCTTTAAGCATAATTTCAATTTTCCTTTTTCTTACTCTCTGCGGCCTGGATGCTAAATATGGAGGGTTTCATAAAAACGAGGAAGACGGTCTTCCCACGGCGGTGTCCGAACAAAGGCTCCTGGCTGGCCAGTTTCAGCACTTCTGCCGTACTGACCTGATCCTCGCACCATTTGAACACCAGAACTCCGCCCGGCTCCAGTACCCGGAAACACTCACCGAATCCGGCCTTCAAATCCTCCCGCCAGTTCTCCCGGTCCAGCTTGCCGTACTTCTTGGCCAGCCAGGATGATTCCCCGGCATGAATCAGGTGGGGAGGATCGAACACGACAAGGCGGAACGTCCCGTCGCTGAAGGGCATCTCCCGGAAGTCTCCGACGACGTCCGGCTTGATTTCCAGGGTGCGCCCGTCGCAAAGAGTATGGGATTCATTCCTCTGGTCCATGAACACCACGTCAGGATGGCGGCGGTCAAACCAGAACATGCGGGAACCGCAGCAGGCATCAAGCACAGCTTTCATTCCCCCTCCTTTCCAAGTTGGAAACGTCCGAGCAGAACCCGGAATGCTGTTGCCGCCACTGCCGGAACTTGTCCGTTGCCAATGGCTTTAAGGCGGTCCACTCTAGCGGCCACCCCATGAGCCACTCGACCCACGTCGGGTTCAGCTGACCACCATTCCCCGCAGTCATTTGCCTGCGTTCCTCGCTGCTGATGATGCCTTGAGTTTCCAAGGATTTCATTTTCTGAAAGCTCCCCGTCCCCCCGCACATCCCCTTGGTGCGGGGCGTTGGAAATTGTGAAACCACAGTTATCAGTTTTTTCCCTGTCTTGCGGTTGCTTTCCTTGCCTCCGCAACTGGCTGTTTGGGTTGGAAACATCCGGACAAATTCGGACAAGCCCTGTTGCTTGCTGTTCGGGCCACGTCTCTTGTGATCCGAGGCAAGGGGGCTTGGAAACATCTCCACAAACTCGTGTGGATTTGGTAGCTTGTTGCCCTCCCGAAATTTCTCGCTTCTCTTTTTCCCTGATGCAGTTGGCGTTCCGATCCATACCAAGTATCCAGATGCGTTTACGGACGTGCGGGGCTCCCACGTCGTCCGCTCCCAGCACAAGCCATTCCGCATCGTACCCGATTTCGGCAAGGTCACCGAGGACTCTGGCAAGTCCTCTTCCCACAAGCAGAGGTGAGTTTTCCAAGAATGCGAATTGAGGTCGTACTTCATTGATAACTCGGTGCATTTCCCGCCAGAGGCCAGAGCGGGCGCCATCAATGCCGGCACCTTTACCTGCCGTGCTGATGTCCTGGCACGGGAAGCCTCCAGATACCACGTCAACAAGGCCGCGCCATGGTCGCCCGTCAAAGGTGCGTACGTCATCCCAAACCGGGCAAGGCGGGAGAAGGCCGTCATTTTGTCGGGCGAGCAGTACGCTTGCGGGATAGGGTTCAAGCTCGACGGCGCAGATGGTCCGGATTCCGAGCAATTCGCTTCCAAGTATGCCTCCACCAGCGCCCGCGAAAAGATGTAGCTCATTCACTTGCCCTCCTTTCCAAGATGCCCGCCTGCTCCGGGGTAAGGTACTGCCAGGACTGCGGCGGACGGGTCATGCCGATGGCAGAGAGCGGCACGGCGGCGGGCAGCCTGACGGATAAGAGGATGTTAATCATTGCCCCTCCTTTCAAAAACGATTTCCACCTGTCCGGCCCGGTCCAAGTCGTGAACCCGGTCAATCCCGGCACAATCCAGCGTCCGGTCGTCAATCCCCATGGCTTTGCAGGCCCCGTCCAGGTACGCCTTGCAGCGGGCAAGGCAGTTGTCCGCATCCGGCTTGTTGCCCTTGTAGTACCAGATCACCCGGTAATGCGTGGGCGTTATCTTGCGGCCACTCAGGGCTTCGTAGGTTCGGCCCCAGGCTATGTTCCGGGCGCGGCTCTTGGCAGCCGTTTTCTTGAATCCGGCCACCATGGCCCCCCTCGGAGTGAGAGGGGCCTTGGCGTTGGGAGACAGGCAGCGCGGCGTGTGGGGCAAGGTAATGGTAAGCGTGGTCATCATGCCGCACCTCCCCCTATCTCCTTCACGGATCCTTCGGAAACTTTCGTAGAAGCACACCCGGCAAGAGTCTTCCGCAGCCATTTCTTCGATTCGTCCACAGTGGTCGGGATTCCTTGGAGCTTTCTGACGGAGTGCACCAGCTTATCTAGCTCTGTAATCCCCACTTTGCAGCAAGAGGTGAACGCAGCCGCCCCGATAGAATCGGGGAACAGCTCATGCAAAACATTGAAAGCGGCTGCCGGGTCTGTTACCGTAAATGCCTTCTTCCCGGAAGTAAGACACAACCCTGGAATTTCCAGTTCGGCCTTCAAATCGGCTTTTACCTTCGCCTCCACAGAAGCGGCCCATTTCTTGGCGAGTTGAGCGAGGTCGTAGGCTTCTCTACGTTTTTCCGGGGACCACTGTTCCCATGAGGAAGTCAAATCCCCGGACGTCACATTTACCAGGGCCATCTTCACTGCCGGACACGCCGTCTTGGCACGACAATACCGACAAGCTTTTTCATCGGGGCGCAGTGGAGCGTTGGGAACCTCCGCATCGGCAATAATCTTTCGCAGATACCTTTTTGCTCCATCCAAATGTTCGGGGAGGAACTTCACAAGCTGGGGCTTCCGGCGGCTCACGTAAGGCTGGATAATCCCTGCAAAAATGGTAGAGGGACAAGAACCCAGCTTATACCGGAGCAAGACGGCAAGGGCGGCAAGCTGGCGGTTCTGTTCAACAGGATCCACGGCAAGACGTCCGAACTTGTAATCCAGAATCAGGGCAATGTCTTTGAGGGGGGAATAATACACCTTATCCGGCTTACCGGAGAAAATGACATTACCGTCTTCATCCGTAGCGAACATCCGCTCTTCCCGGATGATTGTCAGATTGGAAGCTTCTTCGTCGAAAATATCCTCTACAAGCTCTCCTTCCACTTGGAAGCAGAACTCAATGAGTTCTGCCTGTTCCGGGTCGTCCGGTGTCCGGTTATGCTCCATGCAATCATGCAGGTATGTCCCCGTGGCTGCATCCTCGCTTTCTTCTTCCGGGGGACATTTTGATTCAGCAAGCCAACTTCCGGGACATTGGGCAAGGCGGAAAATACCGGATGCAGAAGGACGTCCCATGCGGGAATCTTTGTTAATAAGAGTAGTCTTCATATATACTTTATCCTTTCTATATTTTTGATTATTAGGACTAATATTAACGTCGTCTAATGGTCTAGCATAGTTCCAAACATGCCTCCTCCTTCTGGAACATCCAGACCGGGAATACCATCTTTGAAATTGTTAGATGCGGGGTCCGGAGAAGGGGCAGGAACTTCCGGTACTGATGGAATGTTGGGATCCTTCACCTCACTTTGTTCTTCCGTCGGAAAAACATCATTCATGCGTATCATCCCGTCGGCAATGGACGTATAAACCCTTCCAAGACGATATACCTCGGCCATCGTCATATCGTTGGGTTCCAAGGAATGCCCCAACTTCTTCTCAAGCTGGGCGCGCGATACACCCAATTCGAGGAATTTGGTTTCCATGGACTGGATTCTTTCAGGCAGCTTTTCTGCATTGTCATCCTTCTTCAAGGTTGCGGAAACTATTTCCAAGGCTTCTTCGGTAAGCCAGCCGGGCACAACCTGTAAAATACAGGCACGGATGCGGCGGCTCGCCATATTGGCGCACAGTTCGTAAATATCCCGCTCGTTATCGAGGGCGACGCGCAGCATTTTCCCAGTCTTTTTCCCTCTGGAATCGGTCTCATTCTTGTCGCGGGTATGAGGCACGGAAAAAGAAATTTCTCTCCTCACATTTGTTTCTTTATCAAAACAATAGGCGACACATTCCGATACATTGCAGCCGTTTCCGTCCGCGCCCTTGGGATCCCAGTGCCGGGCAACTTCCTTCCACCCGGATTCTGCATTTCCCCAGGCGGAAATAAGGGCCTCCGCCAGTCGAATACTCGGTCCCTCCACAGAAGTTCCCCCTCTCGGAAAAACATAAGTGGCAGAACGGGCTAAAGACAACTGGGAACAAGACTGCTTCATGCGGTCTTTAACACCATCCACATCACGCGGAAATTGCTTGGCAATCCAGATAGACGCCAGCACCTCGGTTACGGCTGCATTAGCTGTAATGGCAGCCAAGGCACCGCCTCCGGCGGCAGCCTGTATAGCAAACGGATTGCCTTGTGGTTGAAGAGAACTTGTAGTATTCATCATCTCGTTACTTTGTTTGTTGGTCATTTCAATTCACGGGTAACAGGCCGGAGTTCGGTTGCAGCCGAACCCCGGCCATCTGATTAGCCAATGTTGACAACATGGACAGAAACGGATGGATTAGCTTCATCCTTCTTCTCTTTTGCCAACTTGAGAAGGTCTTCCAACACTAAGCCAATTTTCGCATGGGCCGACATGGCAGCAATAGAACACATCATATAACTCGCGGGCTTCGGCAACTCGTTAAGAGCCTTTTCCATATCATTCGCTACTTCACGTAATTTTTCGATCAAGTCGGCGAAAGATTTATCCATCTTGTCCTCGTTTGGGGATTGTTCGTCAGTAGAGCAGCAGCAGGCTTCATTCGGCGTGCAGGGCTGCGTATACTTTTCTTCGTTTGTGGTATTATCCATTGTATTTGTTTTCTATTGGTTATTGCTTCGGATGTAACCGCCATCCGTGCGGGACGATTTATCCAAACCGTCAAAAATTTCTTCGGAAGACCAGACTGGGCAATCAGGAGAAAACCCGGAATGAGGAGACTTCCCCTCCTTCAACTCCGTATCGTCCTGGCTCATGCCCTGCCAGAACACCCATCCCCCAAGCGCACCAAAAGCCGCTGCGCCAAGACATTCTCCGATAAACTTCAAAACCTTTTTCATGACGCTTGGAAATGGGCTGCTAAATAGTCATCCAGACTCTTCTTCTGGATTCGGATAAAAGGGCGTCTCCTGCTATTCCTCGCTCCATTGCGGAAATCCAGCACAGCCGTTTTAATAGGCATTCCCTTTTCTTCCGCATCCTTCATGAGTCGGAACAGCGTAGTTCGGGAAATCCCGTAAACCGCTTCAACATCCTTCGGGCTGTACCATTCCCGCTTTTCTGATATGGGCAACAGCTTAGGCATGGCATACCTCCTCCTTTCTTTCCTCCAAAAAAGCGGCAAAGTCTTTACTTTGCATTACCGCCTCGAAAATACAATTCACTGCTTTTTCGGGCGTTGTTTCCAATCGTTGGGCAACTTGGAGTACAAGCACCACAAATCTTTGAGGAGCCTTACTCAAATCAATTCCAAATTTGAAACAGGAACTATCTACCGTGTTGCTATCCTTTACAGAAACATTGCTCTCAACTTCTGACATCAAGCTTTGAAGGACGAGTATGGCTTTCGCCGGAATCTTTCCAGATGATGAAAACCAGCAATCTACGGTTCTCTTACTGACACCGCATTGTGTAGCGAGCCAGTCTCTGTTCTTACCTGTCGCTTTCAGCCAAGACTTTACAGCACCCTTTGACGGAAACATCTCTGAACCTACAGTCTGTGAGATAGATGTCGTTTGCATGAGATTGTTTTATGGATTTTCCATATTTCAGTCAACAAGGAATTGCGGATTATCCATAAAATAAGGCTCATATAATACTTGAAAAATTGCGTAAAATCCATAATGTCAAGACATGAGCGATTTCAAAAAAAAATTGAAACAGTGGCTGAAAGAGAATAAAAAAGACCGATTTTGGCTCGCAGAAAAATGCCTTGTTTCAAAAAAAACAATAGATGACTGGCTAACTTCTCGCGGGACAATCCCTGAAACAAAGATGAAACTTATTCACCAGCTTATGGGGGAAAACATCAATTCAGCTACGGAACATTCCCTGAATGAAGAAGAACAGCAACAATTATTCCTCGACGTCATTGCTTCCCACATGGAAGAAATGATCCGCAAAACAGAAGCAGAACTATTTCACGACTACACTGTAGAAGAACTGGAAAAAGCCAGAGACACTGCAAAAAGACAGGGAATCACCCCCAAAGAATACCTTATCATTTCCTTTCTGCGCCATACCGCTCAATTTATGGAGAATGCGAACAAGAACGGCAGTATATACGATTATTTAAAAAAAGGGAAGGAGACCCCTGAACAGAGAAAGTAATCGTGCTAATAAAAGAATTTTTTGGTAACTATTCTTGCTATGTCTAAAATAAAAAGAAAATAATTAGAAATGTCTGATACATTATTTACAATTCAAATATCTGAAAACTCCATAGGTATAAATATAGATAATATTCTAGCATTTTTAAGTTTTATTGTCGCTAGTTTTGCTCTATGGAAAAGTAGAAAATCAGTAAGAATTCAAAACTTTGAATCTTATTTTGAAACAATCGTAACCCTTTTTGTATCACAATGGGATAGAATAGAAAAACATGCGACCGAAAATCCTTTCTTAGAAAAAGGAAATAATTGGCCTGCTGATTTCAGATATTTAGATTATTTCATGAGATATATATTGCCTGAAAGAGATGACAGAATTTTTGATCGTTATATTGCTTCGAGAGAAATGACAATAAAAGAATCCTCTCAAAATGTTAATCTTAATTTTTTAGATGAATTTGTGATGCGATTTTATCAATTTGGTGCGACATTTTTACATTTATATGCAATGATAGAAAATTCGCCTCTTGCTAAGGAAGAAAAGATAGAAAGGGGAAAAACAATAAGTAATTTACTGAGTGTCCATCAACGCAGGCTATTATATTTTTGGTGTGTTTTAGCTAATAAAGAATCTGATCCAACATTCAAAATGTTAGAGGAAGTACAAAACTCAAACAAAACCAAAGGATTTTTTTATCATACAAAACTTTGGTTAAAAGAAAGATCATGGGAAAACCGACTCTATGAATGGAAACCAAAACTTTTAGAAAAACAAAAAAAATCGCCTGAAACTATAAACATAACTTTAGAAGGAACAGATGTAAATAATCAATCATGGGGACAAAATCTTTGTAATAGTTATACTTATATACAATGAAATAACCAATATCAATGTACCAATAAATATACCAAGTAATTTGGGTTTGTATCCCTTGAAAAATCCAAGCGATGCTACCACTCCATAAATAAAAATGCTCAAAGAAGCAGGTACAACCAGAAGGATGTAGAAAATCCAGTATAGCATATCAAAACTCCCTTTCCGTTTTCCTCTTAAAATACCACGGAAACAACTTCTTCGCCCACTCTTCGGGCAACGCACGGCGTGTAAACTTCGCCGCTACCCACTCATCGCGCTCCTCTCCGGTAGTGAACATCCGCAGGCGTAAGGTGGGAATCCGTGTTTCTTCGATGGCGTAAAACCTGATCATTCGCAGAAAAACGTAACAAAAGCGGCAGCGAATGTCAGGCCCTTTTTAACACCGTGAGCATATCCGGGGTACGGTGGCCCGCTCTATCATGGCCCCATGAAAAGAGTGGCCTTCAACGGCGGAGAACTGTCACCGGAACTCGCCCTGCGCTCGGACATGGACGTCTACATGCGCGGCGCGCAAACCTTGGAAAACTTCGACGTCTCCCAAATGGGCGGCATCCGCCGCCGCCGTGGCATGCGCCCCTTTGCCGATGCCTTGGATGGTTCCCGAATCATCCCCTACATCTACTCCACGGATGACCGTTACATCGTGGAAATCAACTCGGAAAAACTCCGCGTCTTCAACACCTCCGGCGCGGTCATCTCGGAACATGACTCCTACATCGGCAGCATAGACAAGCTGCGTTTCAAGCAAGTCAACAGCCTGCTCGTTCTCACATCGCCGGATTACCCCGTCATGGTACTCAAGCGCAACGGTGCAGGGGAATGGACATTTGAGGAATTCCAATTCAAAAGCGTCCCATGGCGTGAGGAAGGCTACCGGGACTACCCCGTCACCGTCTCACGGGATGCTTCCGGGGACTACTCCGTCTTCTTTCCTGAAGAACTCGAAGATGTCGAAAGGGAATGCAGCTCTGGCGACCTCCTCCGCGTCTCCTACTACACCACCCAGCAAGACCTCTTCAACTACGCCTCCCAGCTTCTCAACGGCGTCTCCATCATCACCGTCCTCTCGCCATCCTCCAACATCGCCAAAGGGCAGAAAATCGCCCGGCGCACGGATGAAACCAAACGCTACTACTCCTGCACGAATGACTGGACAGGATCCACCTCATTTGTCACCGGATTAACGGCCCCGGAAAACTACCCGGACAACTTCCTCGCCGCAGAATCCATAGACGGCTACGACCAAGTCACTCCCATCAATGCACTCGCCCAGGGAATGAGTTTCAAAAAGGGAGACAAAATCGTCTTGGACTCCGGTTACTGGGAATACTGGACGTGCATCAAAGACTTCAACGCTGCCTCCTACGTCTCCGGTTCCGTCGCTCCGGAAGACTACCCCGGCCACTTCATCCGCGGCCTTGCCATTGGCTCCGCCGCCCCATGCCGGGGAACATGGCAATTCTACTGCTCCGGCTCGTGGATTGGCGAATACGAAGTCCGCCGCTCCTACGAAGGCCGGGAACTCACCGACGAATGGGAAACCCTCGGAAACTCCTACTCCCGCATCGGTTCCACCTCCAACACCCTCCTCACCGGAGACGAACAAAAAGAAGAATGCTGGCTGCGCCTCTTCATCACCCGCTCCCGGTATGAAGGAACTTCCATCATCAACGGCTTTCCTGCGGACTCGTGCAGCAACCGTCTCGTTATCTCACCCTACAAACATGACATGCTCCTCCGTTACACCACCGTCGAAGACGAAAGCGGGGAAATCATCTCCTACTCGTGGGACTACATCAACGACATCAAGCTCAACTACACCGGATCCCGCGACGTCATCGACTGGTCTTGGCAGGCGTATAGCGACAAATACGGCTATCCCTCCCTCTGTGACGTCTACAACCAACGCCTCGTCTTCGCATCCACCGCAGCCCAGCCTCAAACAATCTGGATGTCCGCCACGGACGACATCAACAACTTCCATGTCGGAAAAACGGATGACTCCGCCTTGGCCGTGACCATGTCCACCACCACACAGAACCCTATCTGCTGGCTCATGGCGCAGGGAGCGCGCCTCTTGCTCGGCACCTCGGACGCGGAATGGGTTGTCTCATCCGGTGGTAGCCAGTCCATCACCTATGCCAACGCCCGTATCGACAACCACGGCTACGTTGGCTCCGCAGACACCCCGGCAATCATGGCTACGGACAAAGTCGTCTACTTCGAGCGCGGTTCGGGCCGTCTCTACCAATACGGATATGACTTCTCCTCGGACGCTTACGTCTCCCGTGACCTCACCGTCTTTTCTGACCATATCCTCCGCAATGGCGGCGGCGTCCGGGACGGCTGCTTCATCCGCAAGCCGGACTCCCGCGCCTTCTTCGTCCTGAACAACGGCACCGCTGCCCTCATGACCTACAACTCCCTTCATGAAGTCAACTGCTGGCATCGCTACACCACCGCGGGAACCATGGAATACTGCGCCGTTCTCCCCAACGGCACGGAATCGGACTCCCTCTACCTCATCGTCCGGCGGGCTGACGGACGATACATTGAAGTCATCAACGACCAAAGCCCCTATATAGACCGCTACGAACACGACTACACCTCCACCATGATCACCAACGCCCTCACCAGCGTTGAATACCGGGCCAAGCAGCAACCATCGGCGGAAATTAAATTCTGCTTCGCGGAAGAAACGGAAGTGGAAGGCATCCAAATCACCACGGACGGCACCACATGGGACAACCTTGACCGCAATGACCCCACCATCCCCAAAGGCTGGAACTCCCTTGTCTCCTCCGGGCACTGGGACTATGACGTCATCGTCGGCATCCGCGTCACCGGAGAACGTCCCCTCCACATCCTCGCCATACAAGGCTGAAACATGGAGCTGACCCCGGAACAATATGCCACCCTGAAAATCCTCCTATCCAACCGCGAATGGCGGTTGAACCACCTTTACCATGTCGTCAACAAAGACGGAAAAATCGTCCGCTTCTCTCTCAACTGGGCGCAGCGGCAAATCCACAGCGGCCTCCACCACTACAACAACGTCCTCAAAGCCCGTCAGCTTGGCATCTCCACATACACCGCCTTGCTCATCCTGGACATGTGCATGTTCACGCCCAACTACACAGCGGGCATCGTAGACCGCACCGGGCCGGAATCCAAAAAGAAACTCGCCAAAATAAAATTCGCCTTCGACCACCTTGACCATCTTCCTCAAACCCCCACAGAAGAAGACAGGGAACTCGCCCTCATCGGCGCATGGCTCAAGGAAGAAATGAAAGGCTGCTATATCGGGGCCACGGAAGCCAAATTCCCCAACGGCTCTACCATCTACGCCGGAACATCCCTGCGCGGCGGCACCCACCAATTCATTCATGTCTCTGAACTCGGATCCGTCGCCGTACATAACCCCTCCAAGGCGGAGGAAACCATCACGGGTACCCTCAACTCCATTGACCAAACCGGAGTCGTCATCTTGGAATCCACCCATGAAGGCGGCCAATACGGCCTCAACTACCGCCTCGTCACGGAAGCAATGGACTTGGTAGGCAAACCACTCACACCTCTTGACCCTAAATTCTGGTTCTTTAGCTGGGTGGAGCAACCCGAATACCGCATCAAGGGTGGCAAATTCTCCGGCGCGCCGGAACTCGCCAAATACTTTCATAGTCTGGAAACCGACTACGGCATCATACTCGATGATGAACAAAAAGCCTGGTACGAATCCAAAAGCCGCACACAAGGTTATAAAATGAGACAGGAATATCCCACCGTCCCGGATGAAGCCCTCAACCCCATAGCCAGCGGGGCCATCTACGGCAGCCAGATCAACCGCCTCCGGGAACTGGGCCGCCTCACCGCGGAATATGAACCGGATCCCTACCGCCCCATCTACGCTGTCTTTGATAAAGGCATGGCGGACTTTACGTCCATCTGGTGGATCCAGCCCCGCCCGGACGGCCTCTTCTCCTTCCTGGACAACTACACCGCCAACGGCCTCCCCCTTGACCACTACATCGCGGAACTCCGTAAAAGGGACGCCCTCTTTGGCCGTGTCAAAGACGTTATCCTCCCGCATGACGGTGTCAACCGTGACTACAACGGCGTCAAATACTATGAAAAACTCGAACAGGCGGGCTACTCGACTATTCTCGTCAAACGCACCTCGGACGTGTGGGCCTCTATCGACAGTACGCGCACCCTGCTGCGCCATGCCGTCATTCACGCCCGTTGTTCGCAGAAAACAACCCTCCCCAACATGAAAGAAGGCTACATCTCCGGGGTGGACGCGCTGGCAAACTACAAAATGGCTCCGCCGGGTAAGAACGGCGTTACCCGGAACGAACCCCTGCATGACATCTGTTCTCACGCCTGCGACTCCCTCCGCACCTTTGGCGACGCTTGGGCCGCCGGATATATTGCCAAGGAAACCGGATGGAAACCTGATGATGACGAAAGCATCCGCTCTCCATACTCCGGTCTCGCTCGTGGCGCGGAAAGTCTTTATTTGTAATTTTTTTACAGATCTGTAAAAAGTGTGCTATAGTGCCAGTCTATGATAACGATGATCATTATAAGAAAAGGTATCGAAAATAACGTAATTGTCACAAGCCGAGCTGAAGATGATATTGAGCTCATACGTGATATGTATGTTAAAAAATATGGTGCTGAGAACGTTACAATAAAGAAGCAAGAAGAGCTTGAAGAAAATGAACGAACTCGTAAATCATTTGGTGTAATTATCGACGAAATATTAAAAAATTATTAGAAGATCACATCTCCTTAATTGCGAATCGTTCTACCTGTAACACAAAAAAGCCCCGTCCGGCATCACACCGGGCGGGGCTTTGACTATGCAATAACCAACATGCAGGGAAACTAGGCGACGACCTCCTTGCAAGGCATCAGGAAGAACATCTCCTTATCCTTTCGGGTGGCACCGGAAGCAGCCTTCACAAGAATCTGTTCCCGCACGCCGATATATTCCGGGCGCGGCTCAATGCGGAACTGGGCATCCTTCCACACGCCGAACTCCACGCGGGACTTCAACCAGGCAACGCACATGCGGTTCCCGTCTGCATCCAGCGGCAGCATGTTTGTGACGAGGAACTTCACTCCTAGGAAAGCGTTCACCTCCCCGTTCGTCAAGCTCTGGAACCCGTAATTGCGGTTCTGCGTCTGTTCCAGCAGCAGCATATCCATGTGCTGCGCCGGGGTGATAGCGACGACGATCTCTTCTCCCCTCCCGGCCTTGAACATGTCAAGCATCTGGTAACGGGCGCGGAGCAGAGCAATCTTGTCAATCAGCATCCCGGCGGCGGTCTTCGTCCCCTTGGCGGCATAATCAACCGGAATCACATTAAAGGAATCGGGAGCCGTATCGAGTTCTTCGATCGTCGCTCCATCGTCTCCTGTGTAGTTAGGGCCAAGAATGCCCCCGCACACGCCATCCGCCTGCGTGCGGACGCGGTACTTTCCGGTCGTCGCGTCTTTCATCACGCCAAGAATCACCTCGTCGTTCATTCTGGCGAGAGCCTTCCTTTGCTCGCTCATGACGTGGGACGCCGTGAAATCCAGCGTGTCCATATCCATCTTGTCGTCCTCTTCCAGTGGAATCGCATTGTAAAACTTGCGCTTCCGCATCGTGCGCTTGCCGAACGGAATATCCTTCCACTCCACCTTCTGGAAGCGTCCGTCATACTCCTGCATATCCGTCTTGCCATAAGCGGGCATCTCAACCGCCTTGCCGGAACAATTAGGATGAATGCTGACATACGGCTTCACCAGCTCGGTATCTTGCTGGATCTGCGTCTGCCACTTCGTTTCCCGCTTGGTGCGGAACATCTTTGTAATATCTGGTGTAAGCTCCATACCCTGCTTATCGCATCCCGTAGCCATCCGCCCGCATGCTTGCCCCGTTAAAAAGCTACCTCACGTTGTTAAAACGCCTCTCAACTTAACACCGTAAGCATACACGGGCGGCCTTCTCCTTGCTTAACATGCACGTCATGGACAAGGTCACCTTCTTTCAACAAAGCCTCCAAACCCTCGGCGACCGCGAATACAAACGGGACACCCCCACCGGAAAAGCCTGTGACCTCTGGTACCCCTCCGTCATGCACGAAGCCCTCAACTACGGAGCGTGGAGCTTTGCCACAAAAACCATAGAACTCCCGCCGGAGGAGGACGGATCCTACACCCTGCCGGAAGACTGCCTCCGTCCATTCAAAATAGATGCGTTGCGATACCGGATTGACGGAAACAAAATTATCGTGGAGCAAAGCCGGAACGCCCCTGGAAAAAACACCCTGACCCTCCGCTACATCTCCAATGCGCTTGCCAAGGCGGAACACCTCCCGGAAACGCAACCCCTCTTCGTCCGCGGCGTTTCCCTTCTGCTCGCCGCCCGTATGGCCGTCAAAATCACTGGGGAACCACAGCTCGCCTTGAACCTGGAACAAATGGCCGCCGCCACCCTTGCGGAAGCCCTCCATAAAGACGCCCTCGCCCAGTACAGCAATGACCAGCATCCGCTGGACGACATCCTTCAATCCTCCATCATCAGCTAACCATGGGACAAATCATTGGCAACCTCGGACAGGCCAAAACCTACAAGGCCCAGGCATCCGTTGCGCTCGCACAGGGCCGCGCCCAAAAAGCCGCAGCCAGTAAGCGGGCCTTCAACCTTGAAGAAGAAGCCCGTTCTGACTCCATCCTTGCGGGAAAGAACATGATGCGCCAGCGGGAAAACCAGACCGCCGCGCAGGCCACTGTCCGCAACGCCGTCGCATCCTCCGGCTTCACCAGTCAGGGATCCGGTCAGCAGGCGGAAATCGCCACGGCGGACATCTTTGAAACTGCCATCCGTGACATGGCCCTCTCCAACGCCATCAGCGACTCCAACAAACGGTATGCGGCGGACGTTTCCCGCTATCAGGGAGACCTTGCCATGCAGCAGGCGGAAGCCGCAGCCTCACAATACAACAGCTTGGCAAAAACGGCCAGGACATCCGCGCTCATTCAGGGCATCGGTTCTGTGGGGGCGGGTGCCCTTGGCTACGCGCTGGGCTACCAGCAGACGGACCCCGTCACGGGCAAAACGACCACCATGTCGGGGTGGAAAGGCGCACAGGCCGCATACAGCAATGCCTATGACCTCTCCGGCTCCATGCTGCAATGGGCACCCGGTACAGTAACGGCAGGCCGCAACTCCTCGGTCAATGCGGGTAACTCCATCTTCCAGCTCTTCGCTCAACTCTTTCCCGGAAAATAACCATGCGTCACTGTCCAACGGAAGCCTACACCTACCTTGAAGCCAGGGAACCTGGCCTCTACCAAACCCTCATACGCACCACCATCGCGGCAGGCGGCATCATTCACTCCGCTCCTGACTGCTTCTGTCTGGCAATTCCCGCGCCGGATGACCCGCGTACCGTCGTCATCCTCTTCCAATGCTCGGAACTCCCCGCCCTTTGGCGGTTGGCGAAAATGTACCGCCATCGTTTCGACAAAGTCCGCTTCCGCCGCGACTTCAAAAACCGCTACCCGGAGCGCACCGTCCACATTGTCCGCTTCATGCGTAAAAGAAAACTCGCTGCCCTTGCTGCAAAGAAATCTTAACTATTCACTCTTAACTATTAACTTCAATATCCCCTATGCCGGAACTTCCTATGTACACCGGGGCGCATGCCCAGCTCGGAAACGGGGCATCCCCGCTCCCCACGCCTGACATCGGCATACAGGCTGCCCAGCACGCCAACCAGCGCGGGGCCGCCGCTCTGGATGAAACTGCCAACCAATACTACCGAATCCAGGACTTCGGGGAATCACAAAAAATAGAAAGCCGTCTCCGTGAACAAATCGCTGACTTCGACGTGGAATTCAAACGCCGGGCTGCCCTCGCCCCCGGCTCGGAAGACGCCCTTTATGACGACCGTGGAACTCTTATGGAAGACCAGCTCGATAAACTCGTCGGAGAATACACTGACAACATCGGGGAACTCCAAGGCAACTTCATCAACCCGGAAGCCCGTATGCGTTCCGATGCCATGCGCTTCCACGTCAGCGGCGACCTGAAAAAAAGGGCCTACGGGAAAGCAGCGGAACTCGGCATTCAGCGCACGCGGGAACACTTCCAGAACAACTATGACCTCGCCATTCGTAACGAAGACTACTCCGGGGCCGGGTACGCCATCACGGACGCACGTGACAACGGCGTCATCACCGCAGCAAAAGCGGACATCATGCTCCTTGACCTTCGGGACACTGCTCTCATGGCCCGCGCCCAAAAACAAAGCGAAGAAGACCCCGTCGCCTTCTGGAATGAACTGGACGACGACGGCAGCCCTTACGCCGTTCTCCCCTCCTCCAAGCGCATGCAGCTCCAACGCCTCGCTTCCCTCTCCATGCAGGGATTCAGCCGTTCCTTCGTTAAATCCGTGGAAACAGGCAACGCCAAGGCGGAAAAAATCCCCGGCTCCAAAACCTCAACAGCATCCACAGGCAGCGCGAAAAAAGAAAAGGAAATCTACAACCCGGCTCCCTCCAACATCACCCGCAATCTTCATGCCCTCTGGCGCAAATACAACGGAGACTTCAAGGAAGGACAGGGAAAAATAGACGCCATGCCCTTCCTTGCGGAACAGGGCCGCGCCATGATCACGTCACCCCATGACGAAACGGAGGCGGAAATGGTCATCGCCCTCTACAAGCAATTCGGGCAGGGGGAAGACTACGCCAAAGCCATGGTCAAGCAATGGCAGGAAGACCTCGCCCGACCGAAGGGCCTTGACCCCAAAGTCACCTTATCCCATGCAGCCCAGGTGGGCTACTTCACCAGGGCGGAAGACGCGGCCATCCTTGCTCTTGAACAGGAAAAAGTGCAGAAACAGGAAGATGATGAATGGACGCCGGAAGATGAAGCCCGGCTCAAGGCCGCCAAAGACCGGAGAAAAGCCGCTGCGGAAAATGCCCAATCCCTCCTCCTCGCCAATCTGGACATCTGGAAAAACGACCAGCAATACAACGGCGGAAAAGAAAAAAAGGAACTCACGGAACTCGAAATTGCCAACCGCCTGTGGGACACCATCGCCAACTACACACCAGGCAACAGGGATCAGGTTCAGCAAGACAGCTACCGACAACAGGAAGCAGTCAACATCACAGCGGCCAGTGACAACTACATTCGGAAGCAGGCCGCAGCCCAAAGCCGAAACCTTGACCTGAAAGCGGAACTGTCCGTTACCAACCGCCTCAATGAAGAAGAACGGAAAGCCGCAGAAAAAATGATCGCGGACATCAGGCGCAGGGAAGAAGAAGCCTACCGCCGCACGCAGCCCGTGGACTCCATCGTGCCCGTCAGCCGGAACAAAGACCTCCCCGCCCAATGGGGGGACGACGGACAGGAAGCCGTTCTCTACGTTCCGGAAGGCTGGTACGCGGAAGGAATCACCGTGGGCGTCACCACCCCCGGCCGCCGCTACGCGGAAGCGAAAATCGTCTCCAAACCGGACTGCACCTCTCCCACCATGTCTAAAGCCCTTCGCCGCCAGCTTGGCACAATGAACATCAACTACGACCAAATTACCGTCACCGCATCCGGCACCAAAGCCAACACTGCCGCCGGAAACACCGCTGCCCTCATCATCGGCAATGAAGCCCGCCGTGACAAACAGGGCAATCTTTCCATCTACAGACTCCCAGCCGGAGACGGCGGAGGAACGCATGAAATCGCCGGAATCAACAACGGCAGCCACCCGGCGGAATACGCCAAACTGGAAACCCTCGTCAAAGCGGGCAAACACGCGGAGGCGGAACAGGAAGCCAAACGGTACATCATGCAATATACCCAGCCCGTCGGAAACATCCTTCAAACCGCAGGCGTCACTTCCTCCGGCATAGACTACTTCCTCCGGGACATGTACTTCAACGGCGGCGAATATGGGGCCGTCCGCGTCATTCATCGCGCCCTCGGAGTGGAAGACTCCAAAAAATTCAATGCGGACACCGTGGAAGCCGTAAAAAACTACCTCAAGACCCACACGGAACAGCAGCTCTTGGAACGCCTCAAAAACGCACGGGAACGCCTCTACAAATCCATCGCCGCCAACAACCCGGACAAACGGCAATTCCTCTCCGGCTGGCTCAACCGGAACAACCGCGTCTACGGGCAGGCCGCGGAGATGGCTTAACCCTCACCACCTCTTTCCATCATGGACTACTTGCAGGAAAACACCTTCTTCATCCCGTCCCCCGCGCCCGCGCCTGAACAACTCGCCTCCCCGGACTATGAGCAGCAGCGGAAACAGGACATGGACTACCTCTCCAACTACCTCCTCTCCGGCCAGTACCCGGAACACCGCGCCTTGGCGGAACAGGCCCACGGCCATGACCCCTATGCCCATGCGCCGGAACAAGAACGCAAATGCTTCGTTGGGCGTAAAGCCTGCGGCGTCCTCCTCGGCAACGACCAGGTCCCGGACATGTACTTCCGCCAGCAAAACCTCCCCATCCCGGATGGGGCGGACACGCGGGAAAAAATGTACATGGCCGTCTATGACCACCTTGACGGCGTCGTCAAGCAGGCCAAGCAGAAACAGGTGGAAGAACAAAAAGCCCTGGAACAATACGGCCAGCAGTTATTGGGGCGCATTGACCGCGCCTGTAAGGGCAGCGGAGAACAATGGACGCCCAAAGACATAGACATGATGGGCCGCGCCGGAATCACACCGGACATCATCAACCGCGTCCGCGCCGCCTATGCCAAACTCCCCGTCGGCAGTTTCATCCTCGATGATGCCGATGCGGCAAACGTCATGACGGCAGCCGGACTCAACAAAGACGACCTCACGCCGGATGACAAAAAAGTGGAAGACATCCTCATGAGCCTGTGGGGCAAGGCCATCTATGACAACTACGGGGCCAACATCGACAGACAATATGAAAACCCCGTCGCTCAATATGCCTACGAAAGCATCAAGCCCATCCACAACCTCTACTACTCCACGCTCTCCGGCGCAATGGGTGTCTTGGAAAACCTCCGCAATGTAGACGCGGACGTCCCCTCCTTCATGACGCCGGGGGACCGCATGGCATACGGCCATATCCCCTTTGACAACAAAAACCCCTTCCTCTCGGCGGAAGAAATGCGGCAGGACAAGGGACTCCTCCGCACCATCGACTTCCGGGCAAAAATGAAAAACGTCCGCAAGGCGGCCCAGCAGGCATACACCGAAGGGCGGCAAACCTGGGGAATCAACAAATTCGCCGTCACCCTTGGCGACATGGTCGGTCAATCCGTCCCCAACGCCATACCCTACTTTGGCGTGTACAGCCTCCTCAAAGGATCCGGCACGCAACGCTATGAAGAAGGCGTTGCCCTCGGACTATCCCGTGAAGAAAACGTCAAACGTGCATCCCTCTTCGGGGCGGCGGACACCCTGGAAGAAAAAATCGGCATGGGCGTCCTTGGCAAAGTCCCCGTGCTGGGGCGTCTCCTGAACGCCGGACTTAACAAAACGGGTCTCCCGTACAACTCCCTCCGCGCCAAATACCTCGCCAGTGAAACCGCCCAAATATGGGGTAACACCGCGGCGGGTGTGCTGGAAGAAGGCATTGCGGAACCCATCGTCGGGGGCACTACCCGCGCCGTCATGAGCAACTTCCTTGACGATGAACGGGGCAAAACCTCCCTCTCCGCCATCCCCGGCGACATCCTCCAAAACTTTGAAGGCTACCAGGGCCTCGCCCTTGCCTTCTACTCCCGCGGCTTCGTCAAACTCGCGGAACCCCAAATCCGGGAAAACGTCAAGCACTTCGCGGAATCTCTGGACGGATTCACCGCTCTCGGCGGTTCGGAATCCGGCTACCTTCGCGCCTTGGAAATCAAAGACACCGACGCCCGCAACGACTTCATCGCCGAACACCTCAAAACCGAATGGGCAAACAACCCGGAACAGGCAGCCCGCCGGGCGGAACAGGGAAACGCCGCCCTCCTCGGTACACAGGAAATCGCCCAGCTCCGCGAACTCGAATCCTTCCGCGCCTTGCAGGAGCGCGGCGTCATTCCCCGCTTTGAGCCAGCGCAGGAAACGGGCAAATACCGTGTCTACCTTGACGCGGAAACAGCGGAAACCCGCCGGAAGGCCCAACCTTCGGAGGAAGGAATTTCCGCGGAGAACCCCGTGGCGGAACAAACGCGGCAGGGGCAGGACTACGCCCTCATGACGGAAGACCAGCTCAACACCCTCCTCACCCTCTCCATTGGAGAACGTGAGCGGGACACCATCCTGTGGGCGCAAAACCTCCTCGCGGCGGAAAACGTCGTGGACTACCTCGAACAACAGGGATGGAAAACGGAAAACATCGGCCAGACAGAAACCACAGCCACCCTCCGCACGCTCGCCCGGCAGGCTACCGCCACCGTCCGCCTGCTGGAAGCCTCCGGCATCACCCGGCAGGAAGCCCTTGCCTCGGTCAACCCGGACATCTCGGAACATGCCAGCCTCCAAAGCATCATCACCGCCTACTCCGGATCCAAGGGCAGGGCGGCCACCGCCCGCCGCCGCGGGGAGCAAACCTCCTTTGCCTCGAATGCCTATGTCATCCGCCAGCAGGATCCGGTCAACGGAGGCTTCCAGCAAATACTGCGCTTCTCCCGTGGAGAAGCCACGGTGGAAAACCTGTGGGAAGAAACCATGGAACAGGCCGCCATCAACTGGTGCGCCCAGGAAAACCTCTCCCCGTCCACCTTCGGCAGCCAGCTACAGGACATGCAGCGCGCCGTCAACCAGCTCTACGGAGAAGAAGGGGGCGTTCAATTCATCGGCCTTGACGTCGTCCCCACCTCCGGCGACGTCGTGGAAGCCCTCTCCCTCATCGGACGTTCCCGCCTCATGCACGACGTGGTAGCTGGTACCAGCAGCCTCCCCTCGTGGATCCAGAAACTTGTCCGCTTCGTCTCCTCCTTCCTCGAACAATTCCGGGCCAAGGCGGAACTCGGCCACGCCATCGCCAAACTGGAATCATCCGGCCAGCTCACCCCGGAAATGCAAAACCTCATCAACGCCATGACCGGGGCCGTGGACTCCATCCACGCGCGGGACATCCGGCAGGAAGCGGACATCGTCACCGCTGTGGAAAGCTCCATCGCGGAACATGAAGCCGCCTTCACCCGTGCGGGCACCTCCCAAACGAAAACGCTGGAAGACATCCGGGCGGAACTTGACGACGTTGCCGCCCAGCAGGAACAGCAGCAGGAACAGGCGGAACCTCCAACCACGGAAACCCCGCCGGATCCCGCCCAGCCGGAACCGGACGCCAATGCCTTCATCGCCCCTGACGGCACAGTCCTTGCCCCCGGACAGGACAGCCAGAAAGACGCTGCCTCTGATAGCCCCTTCATCGGCGGCAACTACATCCAGATCGGGGAAGCCCGCCTCGGAGCCGTCCCCACGGCTTCCATCCTCCATGCGGAAGACCTCGCTCAAACCAAACGCAATGCGGACGCCAGCGGCCTCACCAAGCCCCTCACTGGAAAATTCAAAAGGGAAACCGCCCCCGTCTACCTCCTCCATCGCAACAACGGAGAACTTCATATCTTCTCCGGCAGGCATAAACTCGCCCTAGCCAGAGAAAACGGCATCGACCGTGTCGCCGCCTACGTCTATGAAGAAGACGCTGTCCACACCCCGGAATGGGCGCGGTATGAAGACATCCGCCTCAACATCCTCGATGAACAGGCCACCATCACGGAAGTAGCCCTCTACGCCAGCCATCTCAAGGAAGCCAGCCCGGAAGCGGACGTCGTCGCAGACATGACTCACGAGGGACTGGTACGCATCCACCCCCAGCCGTGGCGGCGTACCCCCACCCAAATAGGCGCATTCATCGGGGCCAACGCCAGCCCTGACTTGCTCGACCGCCTCAAAAACCCGGACAACTCCCTCATGGATGAAAAGGCGGCCTACACCATCTGCCAGCTCACCACGGACGCGACCGTCCAGCAATGGGCCGGGGGACAAATCCAGCAGGGGCAGCCCATTGACGACATCGTCGCAGGCATCCAGCAGCGGGACGCCGCCGTCTCCGGCGGTCAAATCGAATACGACATGTTCGGCAACGCCATCTTCAACAACGCCGAATTCGACCACGTCACCCGCTATGTCAACGCCTGCAAGGCGGAAATCTCCCGCGTGGAAGCCCTCCTCAAAAGCAAAAACCGCATCGCCAAAGACCAGCCGCTTGCCCGCCAGCTCGGCCTCTCCATTGACCAGCACACGGACGTTGCCTCCATCCGCAAGCAAATCGCGTCCCTCAAAATCGCCTACAACAACATCGGCGTCCACCCGGAAATCACCGCAGCGGGCCGCCTCTGGAAAGAAGGGGAACCCGTTCACCCGCTCAAGGACATCCCGGAACTCCGCCTTGAAAACGTAGAGAAAACGGACACGGAAACCATTCGGGAACCCAGGCCCTTCGATGACGGGGAAATGCTCTTCTCCGCCAGCCTCACCCCCATCCGGGAATCCGCCGCAAACGTCCAGCCGGAAGGCTCTCGCTCGCCACGTATCGACATCTTCCATCATGGAATGGACGACTATAAAAACCTCACACTTGAGGAGCAGCAGCGTCTCGCCAACCGCGGTCTCGATGAACTCTACCCCATGGCCCAGGCTGTCATGCAGGACTTTGACACCATCGTCCGCGGTATCGGGGAACGCCTCGGCCTGCGCGTCATGATGCGGAAAACTCTCAAGGGACGGGAACGCGCCCTGCAGAAAACCATGGAAGACAACGACGGCGATGCGGGAAAACTCCTGGACGTCTTCGGGGGCACCCTCATCATGCCGGACAATGCGGACTTCTCACAAGTCGTCTCCGCGGTCAAGGAAGCCGGAATGGAAATGGCCCGCATCAAAAACGGTTATAAATCTCACGACCCTTACGGCTACGCGGACATCAAGCTCAACGTCCAAATGCCCAATGGGTTCATCGGAGAAATCATCCTCATTGAAGAACACATGATGCGGATGAAAGAAGGCCCCGGCCATAAAATCTATGAAGTTGGGCGCAATCTGGAAATAGAACTCAACCAGAACAAAGACAACCCGGACTACGGGGAAAAACGCCGTCAGCTCGTCGCACGTTATGTGGAGTCCCTGCAACAACTCTCCCGCGCCTACTACGGCAATCAGGGACAGGACTCAATCAGGGAAGCGGAGCAGGAAGCCCGGAAAGCTCATTCATCGCTTCCGCATTCCTGGGCATTCTCCAATGCCTCTTCCAGTGAGGAAAGCGGAATCGTCCCATTAGCTGGATTAGGAGAAGGGGTATACGTGGCTTCAATGAGCTTGACCGTTCCTTCGGGATCCACAAGCACGCGGTATGTATTCCCGGACTTGTCCGTGGTCCAGGAAGCGTCTCCGTCTCCTCTAGTCCAGAACTCGACCAGTTCCACATCTGATGCTCTCAATAACATATCCACGGATAATGTAGCATCGTCCCTGAACAATGTCAAATCAGCCCTTGAACAAGCGGGGGAACGCGCATCCTCCCCATCCCCTGAACAGGACGGCCCCGGCGTCAGCTTCTCCCTTGCTCAAGCCTCCGTCATTTCAAGGCTCATTCTTGCTCCTCGCGCCAACGAAGCCAAAGCCCGTTCCCTCATGCGTGGCATCGACGAAGCCATGAACCGCTGGAACATTGCTGCATCCGTGGACATCACCCATGACAGCGCGGCCCGCACCTTCGGGGAACTCAACTCCATCCTCGCGGAAATCCAGCGAGTCCTGCCGGACAACTACAAAATCAACATGCGCCCCTACCTCAACTTCGGAGCAGCCTACGCCCGCATGCTGGAAACCGGACGCATCCGCTCCTATGGCAAACTCTCCCCGGAACAAAGAAACACCCTTGCGGCGGAACTTCAAACCCTCATGGACTCGCCGGACGTTCTCACCGCCATCCGCGGGGAAGTGGCTGATCAAATCTCCATTCGTCAGGAAACAACAGGAAGGGGAGGCCCGGAATACGCGCAGGCATACCGCACCCAACAGGAAGACATCGTCCGCCAGCTCGCCGAAGGAAGGCTCAACACCCTCCTTACCTCCATCATGACCGACGTTCGCGGGCAACTCGAACAATACCTCAAGGACGAAAGCGTTGCCAAGGTACTTGACCGCATCGCCCGTCTCATGCCCAAAAAGAAAGACAACGGAAAATACGGTAAAGGCTCCCTCCCGGCGGACGCCTACCGCACCCTCGGCCAATACCTTGCCATGCTCGATGCGGATGCCTCCGCCGTAGAAGCGGAAACAGCCAGACTGGAAGCACTTATCCGGGACGCCTCCCTCAACCAGACGGAAGCGGCGGAAGGGGAAACCATCTCCATCCCCTACGAATATGCGGGAAGAAAAGAAAACCTCACCCTTGACCAGTTGGAAAGCAAACTCGCGGACTGGCAAACCTTCGGAAACTTGGCGGACATGAACCTCGATGAAACCCGCGCCGCCATGGAAGCCATCATGACCTACATCCAGACCAACCGCACGGCATGGGTGCAGAAAAACCAGCAGGAAGCATGGCAGAACGAAAAACTTGCCTACGACATCTCCAACTCCATCCGCCAGCATGTCACCGTAGATGAACAAGCCGTCCGCGACGCCAACGAAAACGCCGCCAGCTACCGCGTGGAATGGGCGCGCGCCTGGTTCTCCGGTCTGCAATCCTTTTCCCAGATGCTCGAAAGCCTTTCCTCCATCGACGGCATGAAGGAACTCTCCCAATACGGCATCTCGGAAATAGCCAAAGCCAACGTCTCTCTCAACACGCGGGAAAACAACCATGCCGCCGCCTTCGCGCAAATCATCCGGGAATCCGCCGGACTGCGGACAAAACGCGACATAGAACGATGGATCCTTGACGCCAAGCTCACCCGCGACACCGGGGCCGTCACCGCCCCCGTCAGGGAAAAAACCGTGACCCTCGACGTCCAGACCGCACAGGAATACATCGACCTCATCGAAGCCGACGACAGGGAAGGATTTGAAGCCAAGCGGCAGCACATCATGGAAACCGCCCGCCGCCAGGGCATCCGCCCTGAACGCCTCGGCCTCATCTCGGAAATGGACATCCCCGCGCTCATGGATGAACTCGCCGCCCATCCCAGGGCCGGGAAAATCACCATCACCAGCCGCATCCCTGACAAAAAGGGAACAGCCCGCCCGCTGCGCCTCTCCAAAGCGCAGGCCATGTACCAAATCCTCCTCTACGAACAGGACAGGTACAAGCCTAACTTCGAGCGGCACGGCTACACCGGGCAAACCATGCAGGCCCTCTACCGCTACGTCGGACAGGACGGCCTTGCCGTTGCCTACGGCCTCCGCGACTACATCAACCAATGCGGCATAGAACTCGCAGACGTCTTTGAAAAACTCACCGGAGTCCCGTTCCCCAAAGAAGAAAAATACTTCCGCGCCAAATTCAACCACCATGAAGGCGACGCCAAAACCGCCGTCATCGGAGAAGGCAACAACATCATGGGGCATAAATACTCCATGCTCATCACCCGCAAAAAACACAACCTCGGTCTTGACCTCTCCGCGGACGTCTTCACCGTCGCCAACGCCTCCTTGGCGGAAACGGACAACTACATCTGCACCAAACACATCACCTCCAAATTCCGCGGCGTCCTCTCCCATGGTTACGCGGCGGACGCCCTCAAGGTCAAAATGGGAGCGCAGCGATACCGCCAGCTCGTCACGTGGCTTGACCTCATCGACGGGGCGGGCACCCTCGAAGCTGCCCAGCTCATGGCCCACTCCAAATTCGTAGGCCGCATGCAGGGAGCCAAGGCAAACGCCCTCCTTGCCTACAACCTCCTCACCTGCATCAAGCAGACCTCCGCCATCCTCCACCCGCTCGCCTCCGGTAAAATCGGCCTCGGAGAACTCATGAAAGAATACTCCCTCATGCTCTCCGGCAACAGCCACTTCACCTTCGCGGACATGATGCGGACAGACGCCTTCCAATCCCGTTTCAGAAAAGAACCCGTCATCCGGGAAATCCTCAACTACGGCGCAGACCAGAACTTCGGCTATGGTAAAAGAATCGCCATGGCCGGAATGGTGCCCCTGGAAAAAATGGACGTATGGAGCAACGCCGTTTCCCATACCGCCCTTGCAAACGCCGTCTTCCGCAAGCTGGAAAAGGAAAACGCCGCCCGCATTCGCAACGGGGAAGAGCCAATGACCACCGCAGACATGGCGCAAATCGCCCTCGACGAAGTCCGCCAATCACTTGAACTCGCAGCCCAGCCCATAAGGACATCTCAAAAGTCCATGTTGTCAGCTATGGGAGGAACACTAACTCGCCTCTGGACATTCATGGGCAGCGAAGCCATCAACAAATTTGGCAACCTCGTCACCTTCGCCCAAAAAGGCCAGTGGGGCAAACTCACGACCGCATGGGCCAGCTTATCTATATGGGAACAAACTATGATAGTCCTTTGGATGCTACTCATGAACCCGCCCGGGGACAAAGACAAGGACAAGGAAAAATTCTGGAAACAACAAGTCAGGGCGACCCCTCTCGCCATGGTCGGTTCTGTTCCGGCAGTAGGATCCTTCTTTGATACAGTTTTTGCACTAGCTGGATGGGGGCGATGGAATAACTACGGCTCTCAAATCATTCCTACCTCGACAGCCGTCTCCAAAATCAAAAGGGCCACGAAGAAAAAAGCCACTTGGCAGGACACCTTCAACGCCTCCCTCGCCGTCCTCCAATGCCTCGCCATCGGCGGCGGCGTCTTCTCGGACTCCCGCTCCAAGCCAGTTGCGGAAACCGCCTCCGCCCTCATTGGACTATCCGCCGCGGCCAACATCCCAAAAGTCGCTGTCAAGGCAACCGAAGAACCTAAAAAGAAAAGGCGGTAAAAAGTATCGCCGCGGCTCCGGAGAACCGCGACGACCTTTGGACACTTGCCTGAAACGAGGCAAGGTATTCAGCATATCACCTCCTTTCACGTTCTCGGAAGAACTTCCTTGTGTCATACAAAAAAGAAACAGAAGAAAAACCTTGCTTTAGTATCGTGACGATACTAAATTAACCATGTCGGCAGGAGATTGGACACCTCCTCCCGATGGGTTCCGGCCTCCGGGACTCAACGCCTGAAACGAAAAAACAATGAACACCGAAATCAAAAATGAAAACGTCGTGGCTCTGCTTCATGCGGTAGCCGTTTCCTCCGGTCTTGTCAAAGAAGGCTTGCCATGGTGCAAGCGCGTAAAAGTCGCTCCCGGTTCGATCTCCTTCAACATGTTCGGGCCTACGGAAGACGCCAATGCCTGGCAGGTCTCCTTTCATCTCTCCTCCCTTCGTTCCAGAAAGAAGGTAGATGAACTCCTGCACAACCTCGCCATTGCCTCCATGGACTTCAAACTCTTCGACGGCTACGAACTCCGCTTCTGCAAGGCGGACAAATACGTCAGCATCATTATCCCGGACAATGAAAAATATGTAGCCTGAACCGAACGCCAAACAAGGAAACAAAGCCATGAACGAATACATCAACGACATTTCCCAGCAAACCGCGGAACGCGCCTTCAACGGAACCAGCTTCTCCCCTGACAGACGCGGGGAAAGCCTGCGGCGCGAATACGCAAATGACCTCGCCTCCTTCCAATCCGTCTTGGAAAAATACATGAAGGGGGAAGACGAAGACAAAATCGACGAAGAATTCGAGCGTTTCCGCTCCGGCCTCAAGCAAAGATACCTTGCCTACTGCTCGTCACACTCCCGCTGCATGTCCGCCTTCATCGTCGGCCCGGCCCGATTTCCATCGGCACGCATGCAAAAATACTCCGGCTGGGCAGACAACAAAATGAGGGAAATCAGCTCCTTCATCGAACGGGCGGAAAAATCCGTCAAAAGGAGATACTTCAAAGACCCCAACGGCCCCATCAAATCCAGTGACCCGGATGCCGTGGAGCGGCTGGAAGCCAAGCTTTCTGCTTGCCGCAAAACGCAGGAAACCATGAAAGCCGCAAACGCCGTCATCCGCAAAGCCAAGGGAGACAAGGATAAGGCTATGGCTGGACTCGTTGAAATGGGATTAAGTGAACAGACCGCCGCCAAAATCCTCACGCCGGACTACTGCGGCAGAATCGGCTTTTCGACTTACACTCTCGCTGGCAACAACGCGGAAATAAGAAGACTCGAAGGCCGCCTCCGTAAAATCAAAACCGCCAAAGAAACCACCCCGGAAAAAATAGAAACGCAAACCGGAATCATCATTGAAAAATGCCCGGAAGAGAATAGAATAAGGCTCTACTTCCCGGACAAGCCGGACGAAACTGTCAGGGCCAGCCTCAAGGCAAACGGATTCCGCTGGTCGCCTCGCCTCAAGGCATGGCAGTCCTACATCAACTGGAAGACGGAGCACTACGTCCGGAAAGAAATTGTCGCATCACAAACTGGTGCGCTCATTGAAACATGACTACTCCTGAACAATTCATTGACTGGGTAAAACAAACCCTCAACATCAGGAAAACCCCCGCCGTTGAAAAAGCGGTGGGGGTGCTTGGCGTTACGCGCCTCACCATCTTCCGTTGGCTCAACGGAACCATGCCCCCCAGCAAAACCGCATCCCTCCTCATGGAACGCATCATCAGGGACAACACGGACTGGCTCCCCGAACGTGCCGCCGCCTTCGCCCGGCAGGCCCATGAAGGGCAGACCCGAAAATTCACGGGTGCCCCCTACTACACCCACGTCGAAAGGGTGGCTGCTCTTGTCAGGGAACGCACGGACAGGCCGGAACTCATCGCCGCTGCCTATCTCCACGACACGATGGAAGACTGCGGCGTCACCTATGAAACCCTCGCGCAGCACTTCGGCCATGCCGTCGCAAACATCGTCCACGCCCTCACCAATGACGATGCGCGGAAAAAGCAACAGGGAAAAGTACGCTACATGATTGACAAACTCACTGCCATGAACCCGGATGCTCTCCTGGTCAAACTCTGCGACATCCTCAACAACATCTCGGAAACCCAGTCCGCCAATCAGGCTCGCAACTACATCCTCATCATGGACGGTCTTCTCTCCAACCCTCCCCCTGCCTGGAACAAAACGCACGCGGACATTGCAGCGCAAATCCTCGCGGCCTACCGGAAAAACTGGACGCAGGAATAACAACCCCGTTTTTAACACCGTGAGCATACCACGCCGGATAACTGGCATGGTATCTCGAAGTCATGCTTGACTTCCTCGGTGTCACTGAAAACTGGTCAGCCATTGAAAACATCCCGTGGACGCAACGCTGGACATTCAGCGATGAATCCACCTTGGAACCCGTATCTCTGGACGGCGTCACTTTCACCGGGCGCGTCCATCTTGAAGGCAGGGCGGAACCCGTCGAACTCGACATCCAGAAATCCGCAGCAGCGGAAGAAGCCAACGTCCTCATTGTCTCCTGCATAGGACTCCCGGAAGGCCGCCACGCTTACGAAATCTACTCCGTTTCGGAATCCGGCAACCAGAACCGCCTCATCAGCGGCTACATCGGCGTCATCAAATCCATTGAAAAACTCGTCGATGAACTCAAAACCTACGCCTCCCGCACCCTCTCCATCCGCCTCCCCGGCCACGTCACCCGGCAAATACGGCTCGAATGGCTCTCCTGTACTCTCGCCGCCGCTTCCGCACAACAGGCATGGGAATACTACGAACAGGTCAAACAGAAAGCGGAAGACATGGAAGAAACCGCCCGGAAAGCGGAAGAAGCCGTGGAAAAACTCTCCGGTCTTGACGAAAAACTCGGCACCCTTGACCAAGCAGTACAAGACGCCCGTGACGCTGCCGCAGAGGCGGAACAATGGGCCACGGACGCCAGCCGCAAAGGAGACCCTGGACTCACCCCTTACGTCGGCCCTAATGGCAACTGGTGGACTGGGGAAGGGGAACAGGCCGTAGACTCCGGCATCCGGGCCGTTCCTGTGGATGGAGTGGACGGAATGAACGGTCAGGACGGAGAAGACGGAAAATCTCCTGTCATCCGCTACTTTGAGGGAACCGTTGCAGGCATCAGCTACAGCGGCAACTATTGGTATGTATGGGGGCTTAACCCGGACACGGGGGAACACGCCTACATATTCACTGGCATCCTTGCGGAAGGTAAAAACGGCACGCCCGGCAGGGATGGACTCGACGCCGACTCCATCACGCGCCTCTACCTGGACTCGGCGGACGATCTCCCGCGTCCCGGCAACCACGGCACCGTCTGCTACATCCCTGCATTGGATCCGGAAACTCACCAGCCCACCGGACAATACACCGTCTACTGCTGGCTGCTCCAACAGGACGGCACGGCAGACTGGCTACCCGTCAATCAGGACTTGCATGACTACTCCCGCTACGCCCTTACGGACATGTCCAACCTGTCCGCCGGGGCGGACGACTACGAAACCCAGTACCCGGATAACTACCTCCCGCGCCTCTCCTACCTCAAAAGGGCTTTGGCTGCTGCCATTCAAAACACGATTACCCAAATTGCCCGCGCCGCTACCACTCAACTACTCGGCATGATCAAGCTCGGCACCGCCACGGTGCAGGATCCGGCTCATGCAGGCATGCTCGGCATCAACCAGGACGGAAACGCCATGACGCCGGAAGCCAAAGTAAACTCTCATGGAACCGTGCGTCTTGGAACATCCGTCAAACAGGACGCTGCTTCCTGCGCTGTAGTCGGCGTCAATGAAGCCGGGCAACTCCTCGTGCCGGAAGGAAAAATCAACTCCTATGGAACCGCCAAATACCGCAACAACAAAAACGTTGTCAATGGTGCCTTGGTGGACACCAACGCCAACGGTGCCCTCATTGTACCGCTGGCAGGCTACCGTTCCTATGGAACCGTCTGCTTCGGTACGCAATACGACATCACCATCAACAACGCTCCGCACGTCCTCACCCTCCCCAAATGTAACGGGGAAGCCACCTACAACAAATATGCGGGCAACATGGTCAACGCCATCTGCATCAACCTCGCGCAGCAGGGATGCCTTAAATACAACGGTAGCGGCCCAAATGGCCCCAACACGGGAAACAGTCTCTACCTCTCCCACAACAACTCCCTGACCATCTCCGGCGGCAGCCTTGGCGTCGTCCGCTATCAGGACATCGTCTTCCACGACAGCTACGCCTCCGCAGACAAAGGCGGATCCGTCAAGATAGGCTCCAATCTGGAAATCTCGCAGGAAGGCGTCTTGACCGTCAACATCGGAACAATGGACTCGGAACTCCCTGTCTCCGGCCAGACTGTCAAGCAGCACATCGGCAGTCTCGGTCATGTCACTACCTCCGAACTGGAAGCCAAAAACTACGTTACCAGACCCCAGCACGACGCCGACCTTGCCTCCCGCGTCGAATGCGCCGGAGGCATCAAAAAACTCGCCTACATGAGTGAAGACGAATACGGCAAACTCGCCGTCAAAGACGCCTCCACCCTCTACCTCCTCTATTAACTATTCCTGCCATGAAAGCGGCCCTCGGCACCATCCCGGATAAATACGTCTACTCCGCCTACCTCGGAGAAAGGCCGCTTGCATCCATCTACCAGGGCACCACAAAAATCTGGCCGGACAACGCCCAGCGTGTCACCCGTATGACCCTGGACGTGGCATCCCTGGACGGAACCCTCAACGGCATCTACTGGCAGCTTGCTCTGGACGCCGTGGACACCGGATGCACCGCCTCCAAATTCATCCGCTTCACTTGCGACCGCACCTACAACGTCAACCACACCTACGGCAGCTACCCGCTCGTTTACCACATGGGCAACGGCGAATTCTCCTTCCTCAATGAACAAGGTCCGCTTGCCCGCAACGTTCATGTCGGGGACGCCGTAGCAATCAACCTCGTCATCCCCAGCCGCGACAGCATCCGCACCGGAGGACTCGACAATGTCACCGTCAGCTACGACTACCCTTCCTGCATCCCCGGCACCACGGTGCGCGGTTACTTCAACAAAGGAAGAAAAAAAGTAAGTACAGGAGTGCGCCTCATTGTTGCCAGCCTGCCGTCCAATAAAACACTGCTGGATTGCCACCAGCAGCAAAACGGACATGTCCGCGGAGACCGTGACTGGGAATACGGATCCGTCGGCTACATCCCCGGAGAAACAGGAGTGCGTCTTACCGTCACCCCGCATCAGCCTGTAGGCGGAGCCTGGGGCGGTTACTTCCGTTATCCCGCCTTCCGCGTCACTCTTCATCTCAACATCCTTCGTATAGAAACCACGCCATGACCATTCAAACAACCATCGGAAAAACCTACGCTGTCACTTCGGCGGCGGAATGCACTGTCACCACCCCGGAAGGCATCCTCATTGCTACCTCCCCGGCAGGAGAACAAACGCTCTTCGTTGCCCCGACAACGGAAATTGAAATCAGTGACGATGCCGCCCTTGTCACAGAATCTTTTAAAGGTGCCCCTGTCGGATCCGCTGCCGCCGGGGGCCTCAATAACAGGCAGGCTGCCGCCGTTTCGGACATTGTTGAAAACCATCTCAACGACACCATTACCGAGCCGCACACCACCGCTACTGGAACCGACAACGCCAATTTCAAATGGTGCCAGTTTGCTTCCACCCGCGTTCTGCCCGGTACCGTCGTTGCTGTTTCCATGCCGTGCCGCACGACCGCATCTGCCCAAATGACCGCGAACCCGGTTTACCTTTCTGTTTTTCAGCTCAATGCAGGCGGAGAATATGAACATGTGGCAACCAGTGAAAACGCCGTGGTGCAGGCCATCGGCCAGACCAGCCGCTGGACCTTCCGCAAGCTTCAGCTCACAGGCCGCACGACGCGCCTTTGTCCCGTCCCGGACACGGCAACCAAATGGACTGACAAGCTTGTACTGGGCGGACGCGTGACCCCGGTTTCCGGGGAGGATAGCAAAATCACGCCCATTTCCGGCTCCGGGGCTTACGTCGCGGAAGCCGTCTTGGAATATGCTCACCAAGAACCCAAATATGCAACGGCTCCGGCAGTGGAAAGCCACGTTTCCGATACTGCCGTTCACATTACGGAAGAGGAGCGTACCACTTGGAACAACAAGGCGGACGCCTCCGCCCTGTCCGGCAAGGTCAACACAGCTACCTTTAATTCCCATACCGGAAATAGTACCGTCCATGTGACGGCGGAGGAACGCACTGCCTGGAACGCAAAACAGGATTCCATTGTGGATGAAAATGGAATGGCGACCTTCTTCCGCTGCGCCATCTACGACGAGAGCTACAGCCTGTTTGCTGTACTGACCGGGGAAGCCGTCTGGCAAAACAAATCCAGCGGTACATTTTGCCTGCGCGGTGACGATGCCTACTCGATGGGGGTTACTCTTTCTCTTGGCCGCTCCAATGGAGAGCCTGCCAGACTTGTCAAGCAGAACCAGAAAGACCCCCTTAGCCCTACGGACGTTCCCAACCGCGAGGAAGGCAACACCTGCTGGGTCAAATTCAGGATAGACATGACTGATGCCCAGTATGAAGAGGCTGCATCCGCAGGCACCCTCGATGCAACCACCCTTTATGTAACTTCCGACGGCGGGAAAGTCTATATCGGAACCCACGCACTCAATTAAACAACCAAAACAAATCCATGACTACAAACCACAACCACACCGAAGAAATCGCAAAGGACATGTACAACATGTACCAATCCGCCATATCCCACGCCCCGAAACAAACGGGCTGGGAAGATGAAACGCCCACCGTCAGGCAGGCATGGTATCACGTCGCAGACCAAGCTCTTCCCATCATCGGCAGGCATGCTCTTCAAGACGTGCAGAACTATCTCAAGGACAAGGCAACCTCCTCCTCCGGCTGGAAAAAAGCTCTCTACTGGGCAGCCTCCATCATTGCCGCCGGGTTGGCCGTTCTTGGCATCTCATCCTCCCTTGCTGGATGCGGGCATGACGTCACCATCACGCCTGATCATACGGAAATCTGCAAAGACGGCTCCTGCCTCGTCCTGGACAAAAACGGCCAGAGCATCACCTACCGCCAGAATGCACCGGAACCTCCGGCCTCCGTGGAACAAACCCCCGTCGTCATCAAACAGGAAAAATAACCCCTGCACATGGATAACATCTCGCGTGCCTCCTACATTGTCGGCTCCATCCTTGCCACCGTTCCGGCCACAACGGAACTCGAAGGCTGGGTATCGGCAGTCGGATCCCTCGGAGGCTTCGGCGTCCTTGTCTACGCCGTCAGTTACACCATCAAACTGCTCAAGCGGAAAGACGACATCATCGACGCCCGCGACCGCCAAATCAGGGAACTCACCATGCAGCTCATCAGCAACTGCAAAAACTGCGACCTCGCCAAAGCGGCCAACAAAGCCCTCATTGACGACGAAAACTAACCCCAACTGTAAAGTTTTTCTTACCAGTTCTAACCAGTTCTACAGGAAATAGTTTATAACTTAATTAACCATGCCGGAACAATACCTTTACCTTCTCGTTATCAACACTCCCGGACGCAAGCAGGAAATGCACATCCTGCCCAGCAGGAAGCAGCGTTCAGCCTACAAGGCCCAGCACGAAGAATGGCACCTTAACAGCACCTACGCGGAATACGACGTACCAGATCACCTTATCAACCAATACCTGAACAAATGAACATCGCTTTAGACATCGGACACGCCAACAACACCGGAAGCCGCGGAAACGGCTTGGAGGAACATGCCACCGCCTCCGTCATCGTTGACCACCTCGCCCCCATGCTACGGGCGCAGGGACACAACGTCACCGTTATTGACTACCCTTACATGGACAACGACGACGACCTTGAAGCTACTGTCAAGGCCATCAACGCCGGAGGCTATGATATTTCCATCTCCATACACTGTGACTCCTCGGACTCTCCCTCGCCCCGTGGAGCGCATGTCTGCCATCACCGGACTTATCACGACGACGGCACCTGTACCGACTCCGCACAGGGGAAAGCCCTTGCCGAAGCTATTGCCGGGCCACTCTGCAAAATCCTTCCGGGCCGCGCTGACCATGTACAGGCCCGTCCTGACCGTTCCTGCACCCCTCCGAAAAGCAGTCTCTACGTCCTCCGTAAAACCAACCCTCCCGCCGTCCTTGTAGAATGTGGCTTCATCTCCAACGCCGGAAATGCAGACCTCATGAAAAATAACCCCGCAGCCATCGCCCGCGCTATCGCGTGGGGCGTCAACACCTACACCCAGCGCAAATAACCATGGGACTTGGAGCAGCAGCAATAGCAGGTATCGCCTCCGCAGTCGTCGGGGCGGGCAGTGCAGCCTACGGCATGCACCAGAGCAACAAACAGGCCAAGGCCCAGGCATCCGCAGCGAATGCCATGGCAGATGCCATGGAACAGCAGCCTACCGTACAAACCTCGAAAGTGGCTGAACAGCAGACGCAGGACACGCAGGCATCGGAACAGGCAGTCAACACCGAAGCCCGCCGCCGATACTCCCTTGCCCAAACCGTCAACAAACGCCCCAGCCTCAACAGCGGCATCCTCACCGGGCGTAAAACACTCGGCTAACCCTATGGACTATATCAAAACATCCGAAGCCCTACTAGATGAAATGAACTCCCAGTCCGGCGAATGGAACTGGTTGCGTCGTCACATCATGCCTCGTACCCAGGCCGCTTCTGAAATGGAGGAACGTCCAACTCCATCATCTCGCCGTAAACATTGCACAGTCGCATTCGAATCCGTCCATACTTTTGTAGGAGCCTGCATGATGTACATCATCCCGGCAGGGCAACAGTGGTTCAAACTCAAATCTGGTAAAAAAGGAAAAGGTAAATCCTCGCGTTACGACGACTGGTTCTCCAAGGCATCCGAAATCACACACGAAGAACTGGCAAAATCCAACTTCTACACCGTCATGCATGAATGCCTCCTCGACTGGGCACTTTGCGGAACAGGCTGCGTCTACAGCGACACATTGCCCGACGGCACCCTCAACTTCACCTATGTCCCCACAGGTACCTACGGCGGCTCCGAAGGCCGCAATAAAAAACCTGACACACTCGCGCGTCTATTCAAACTCTCCCCATATCAGGCCGTCAAGCAATTCGGCTACAACAAACTTCCCCAGCGTATACGCGATGCCTACGACGACGACAAACGCCGCTATACGGAAAAACACCAATACCTTCACATCGTCCTCCCTCGCCATACATCCGACTTCGGCCACGACCTTATCAACCCCCTCCGCATGAAATACGCGTCCGTCTATATCGCATGGGACGCAGACAAAGTCATCATTAACGAAAGCGGTTATAACGAATTTCCCTACTTCGTCCCACGCTTTTTGAGATACGGAGAAGGCTTCTTCGGCTATGCCCCTGGAATGAGTGTTAAAGAAGAAATAGAAGCCATTCTCAAGCTCGAAAGAGTCATGGACGTTCTTGGAGAAGTCGCCGCCTTCCCCCGCTTCCTGACCTTAGCCGACCAAATCGGAGAAATAGATATGCGTGCCGGAGGCCGCACCGTCATCAAACCACAGGCCGCCCAGCTTAATCTCCCCCGCGAATGGGGCACATCCGGACGCTACGACATCGGAAAAGACCGCATCCAGGACAAGGAAGAAAAAATTCGGCAGGCATACTTCATTCCCTTCATCCGGGTCATCAGCAACGTAGACCGCCAAATGACCGCTACCGAAGTTGTCGCTCGGCAGGAAGAACAAGTCACCGCCATCACCCCGGCCATGACGCTCTTCATGACCGAATGCAATACCCTTATACACCGTATTTTCTCCATCCTCTTCCGGCAGGGAAAATTCCCTATCGAAGACATGCCCGACGAACTCGTCGTCCGCGACCAGGGCGGAAGTGAAAACTTCGAAATCAAAATCCCTGCTGTCTCCTACAACGGCAAAATCAGCCAGGCAATTGAACGCGCCCAGCGCAACGGAGGCGACTACTACATCCAGAACGCCCTTGCCTACACCCAGGCCACAGGCGACCCATCCATGATTGAAATCGTGGACATGCGGAAATATGGCCGTTTCCTCTATGAAAGCACGGGTGCCCCCACGGACTGCCTCCGCAAAGAAAAAGAACTCGAAGCCCTCGACCTGCAACGCGCCGCCGCTGCCCAGCAACAGGCCCAGCTTGAAGCCATGCAGGGAACCGCCAAAGCAGGCCGTGACATCGCAGCAGCACAAAAATAACAGCCATGACCGAAGAAGAACAATTCGAGCAGGACTACAAAGCCTACGTCGCCTCCCGGCGCGCCCATCTTGCCGCCCACATCACCCCGGAAACAATCGCCTACCTCGAAGCCGAATTCCAAACCAACCTGCCTTGCTACCAGACCAGAAACCCAGCCACCGGGGAACCTGTAGAACCCAACCCCATCATGGCTGCCATCCGCGACGGTCAGCGGGAAGTCATCCTCTGGCTCAAATACGAGCTATCCCAATACGAAAAACAACAACAGAAAACTAACCCATAAACCACCATGCACACCAACCTATTCAATCCATACCGTCCGCTCCTTCGAGAAGAAGCCCCCGAAAACGTTACCCCGCCCGGAGAGCAGAACCCGGCCCCCACGCCTGCCGACCCTCCGACCCCGGCTGCTGGGGACGAAAACCCGGCACCCGGAGAAGGGGAAGACGCCAACTTCAACCTCGATACCGATCCTGAACCGGATCCCGCACCCGGCGACGGAACAAATCCGAAGGATCCAGCCAAAGAAGAAAACCCGGACTCCGCCGGAGAATACGCTGTTGAACTCCCGGAAGACTTCCAGGCATCCGACGACTTCCGCAACCTTGTGACCGAACAAGCCAAGGCCGCGGGGCTTGACGGCAAAGCCGCTGGGAAATACGTCTCCGGCGTCATCACTGCTCTTCAAAAAGCCGAACAGGAAGCCCTCGCCCAGTCCACAAAGGCACTCAAGGAAGAATGGGGCACCAACTTCAACGCCAACATGGGAGCCGTCAAACAATTCACGGCCAAGCTCCGCGCCAAATCCGGCCTCACCGCCGAAGACCTCGCCCCGCTGCAAAGCCCCAAAGGCTTCAAGCTTCTGCACGCCCTCATGACCGCCACCAGCGAAGACGCCTTCATCGGTAGCAAAACCGCCGCCCCTGGCCGCAGCAACGCAGAAGAAGCCCACGCCATGCTCACGGACCCCAACCACCCGGACTACGCCGCCCTCGACGACCCGGAACACCCCCGGCACATAGAAGCCAACCGCAAATACAACCGCCTCGTCGGCCTCTCCTGACCTTCCAGCAACCATGCAAATGCCCCTGTTCCGAATCAGGGAACAGTCCCCCCGAAGCCCTTTCCCGCTCACCGCAGGAGAGGGCTTCTTTATACCCGCAGTACACGGCAATTTCCCGCAGTACATTGTTTCTAAAAGTCATTATAATGTACTGCGGTTTGTACTGCGGTTCTATAAAAACAAAAACCGCAAGTGCTGTATTTCAAGTACTTGCGGTTGTTTTGAGATGGTGGAGGCGACGGGAGTCGAACCCGTGTCCTGAAGGCCGTTGATACCGGCATCTCCATGTTCAGACGCATGTTGCTGCGTTTCGCGGCCGCTTCGTCATGCGCCAACTAAGCAGGCTCGCTAGTTGCCTGTGGAAGTCTCGTGCGTTGCGCGGCAACCCCGCATTGCACCAGCCTGCTAAGCTTTCATCATCCCCTCTAGCAGGCGTTGAGGTTCTGACGCGGCTGAACTAATTAGGCAGCCAGAGCAAGGTCGTTAGACTCTGCATTTATTTTTTTAATCGGCTTTTTAGAAGGCCAGCCGATTAACCTTCACATGCAGCCAGCACCGCAGACTTCCAGTCGAAACCATGGCGCCCCCATATGTATTGCCGGTATAGACAAAAAATCCTGCCGTCGTGTTCAGGCAGGAATGATGTTTTACCGGATGTGATGCAAGTGGCACGCCCGTAGGGATTCGAACCCCAAACCTTCTGATCCGTAGTCAGACGCTCTATCCAATTGAGCTACGGGCGCTTTGACTTGCGTCGTTACCGCATAAGCGGTGAGAGAAATATAGATTTTTCTCCGGGAAAGTCAAGATGTTTGTGATGTAATTTGATAAAATAATCGGCATTTTCTTTTTCCCCAGGGACGGAATTTTCCCATGCCGGCCGGCTGGCATTCCCTTCTGCTCATGGGGAAAGGCGTTGCGCGATGGCGTGTCCTGTGGCACACTGTGTGTGAAGATGAGTGGGTTCAAGCTGATCAGATCTCCCATGGAGGCATTGAAGGAACACTTCGGGTTTTCCGGGCTGAGGGAGGGGCAGGACCGTGTGGTGGCTGCCATCATGGAGGGGCGCAACGTTCTGGTGGTGATGCCTACCGGGGGCGGCAAGTCCCTGTGCTACCAGCTTCCCGCCCTGTGCCGGGAGGGCGTATGCCTGGTGGTCAGCCCGCTGATTGCCCTGATGAAGGACCAGGTGGATGCCCTTGTGGCCAAAGGCATTCCCGCGACCATGATCAACAGCTCCCTGAGTTTCCCGGAACAGAAGGAACGCCTGTCCGGCATGAAGGAAGGAAGCTACAAGCTGGTGTATGTGGCTCCGGAACGTTTCGGCCATGAGGGATTCATGCGGGCCCTGGCGGAGGTGGACGTGAACATGGTGGCCGTGGACGAGGCCCATTGCCTGAGCCAGTGGGGGCACGATTTCCGTCCGGATTATTTGAAACTTGGCCGCGCGATTGAAGCCATGGGGCGGCCGCAGGTCGCGGCCCTGACCGCCACGGCTACGCCCCGCGTGCGGGACGATATTCTGGAGCATCTGCATCTGGAAGACCCTGTGACCATCGTGCGCGGTTTTGCCCGGGAGAACCTGCATTTCCGGATTACCGCCTGTGATACGCACAAGGAGAAGTACAAGAGACTGTACGATCTTGTAAAACGCAACAAAACGGGTATCATTTACTGTTCCACCCGCAAGAAGGTGGAACAGGTGTATGAGGCGCTTTCCGATCTGGGCCTGAGCGTTACAGCCTACCATGCCGGCATGACGGACGCCCAGCGGGAGGAGGCGCAGAATGCCTTTATGAACCGTCAGGCGGACATCGTCATTGCCACGAATGCCTTCGGCATGGGGATTGACCGTGCGGATGTCAGGTTTGTGGCCCATTTTGAGATTCCCGGCAGTGTGGAAGCCTTTTACCAGGAAGCCGGGCGGGCCGGACGCGACGGCCGGGACGCTTATTGTGAGCTTTTATTCAACCATGCGGACTTGAGGACGCAGGAGTTTTTCATTGAGGGAGTCAATCCCGGCGTGCCTCTTATTGTGGAGCTGTATGAGTTGCTGCGGAAGCATTGCAGCGCGGAGTCTCACGAGGTGTCCTGGACTCTGGAGGAAATGGCGGAACGCCTCAAGTGCCGGAATGCCATGCAGGTGGGAGCGGCGCTGTCCGTCCTGATGCGCAACGGAGCCATCAGCCGCCATGATGTTCCGGGGCAGCGGGTGAAGCTGACCAGGGTGGCGGACCCGTCCATGAGCGGCCTGAAGATACCTCTGGACGAACGGGCCATCCGGGAGAAGGAGGTGCGCGACCGCGAGAAGCTGAAGGCCATGACGGAGTTTGCCTATTCGGCCGGATGCCGCCAGCAGTGGATTCTGAATTACTTTGGAGAGGAAGGGGCCGTTCCCTGCGGCCGCTGTGACCAGTGCATGGCCCTGGGAGTGGAGGAAGGCCAGGTGATGGGGGAGGAGGAAACCAGAGTCGTGCGGCAGGCGTTGAGCGGCATTGCACGCGCTTCCGTCCGGCAGGCGGACGGTTCCTGGCAGGGACGCTGGGGCAGGACGAAAGTCATCCACATGCTCAAGGGGTCCAAGTCACAGGATTTGTTGAAGACGTCTCTGGTCCGGCTGAGTACGTACGGCATTCTTTCATCTTGGAGTGAGGACGATATACGCCAGTTGTTCCGCGCCATGCAAATGGCGGGCCTCACTAAAATGAGCGGGGAAGCGGACCGCCCCCTGGTTACCCTGAGCCCGAAGGGGAACGAGGTGATGATGGGCAGGCAGGAGGTTTCCATGATCTGGCCTTTCGCCCGCAGGAGCGCTGCCCCGGACCGCAGGGGGCAGACCAGGGTCCGCTCCACGGGGGATTTTGCCGCCCTGGGGGAGTTTGATGAAGATTTATTTATGAAATTGAAAGAACTGCGGAATGAACTGGCCCGGGAAGCCGGAATACCCGCTTACGCGGTTTTCCACAATTCCACGCTGGAAGCCATGGCCCGGCTGAAACCTACTACGCGCCGGGGGGCCATGAACATACACGGCATCGGGGAGCGGAAGGCCGCACGTTATCTGGATGATTTTCTGGAGATAATCGCCGAACATTGCGGCGTGTAGGAGGCCGGTCTTTCCGTCTTGCGCTTTCCTCCCGATCTCTCAGAAAGGGAAATACTTCCATTTTTATCCGTTGTCTGGCAACTGAATGTTACAACGGAGTTACATTTGCCTGCGGAGGGTGGTTGAAGGTTGATTTTCTGAAAACGGGCTGTTTAGTCTGTATTCATGAAAACAGACAATGATACCATGACTGGTGCGGAGCGTCTGGTTCTGGCCGCCGGGGCCGGACTGCTTCCATTCTTCCTGTTTGGAACTTGCGGATGGGCTTCCATGCCTGACGCTACCTCTGGAGAACCTTCCCTGCCAAGTGTAAAGATGGTTCCCAAAAAGCTGGCCCTGTTCAAAAACGGGTACGGCACGGTGACGCTGGAAGGGAAGACGGCGGAAGGCTCCTCCATGGAGCTGGCCGGGCTTCCCACTCCTTCCTACGGATCATTCTGGCTTTCCGCAGAGCAGGGCGTTTCCGTCCGGGAATTGATCAGCAGCAAGGTGAAGGAAATCATCCCCAAGCCGGAATACGGCAGGAATGAATTGCTTGCCGCCAATGCCGGAAAGCTGATCAAGATCACAACCACAGAAGGAGGAATGATTGTAGGAAGAATGGTGAAGCCAGTGAACAACAAGGTCCGGGAATCCAATCGTCCCAATTTGATGGGCTCCCTTTCTTCTCCTGTGGAAGACGGCCGGGACATGAACAGGTCTTCCTTTGCGATGGCGGGAAGCCTCCTGATGCAGACGGAGACCGGACATGTGGTGCTCCAGGAAGCCGCGGTTCAACAGGTCGAGTTTCTGGAAAAGGAGATTTCCTTTCCCACCTGGACGACGGACAGAACGCGGTTGGTGATGAACCTTGAAAAACCGGCTCCGGGAAAAACGGTGACCGTGAACAGCCTGTCTTCCGGGATCAGCTGGCTGCCCACCTACCGGGTAGAGCTGGGTGCGGAAGGACATGCACAATTGCAGTGCAAGGCGACGATCATGAATGAACTGATGGATTTGGAGAAGGTGGATATGGAGCTTATTTCCGGCTTCCCTCGCCTGGCGATGCCCGGGCTGCCTTCTCCCATCTCCATGAAGCAGAACATGAGCGCCTTGTTTGCCGCCCTGGGGTCCGAAAAACCCGGAACGGAATACGCCCGGTCCCTCATGGACAACTACATGAGCCAGGCCCGCACTCCGCAGCCCGTATTCACCATGGAGAAGGCCACGGCCATTGATCCGGGAACCGTCAAACAGGCGGAGGATTTGTTCTTCTACTCCCTTCCGGATTTTTCCTGCAAGTATCGGGAGACGGTGACCAGAAACCTGTTTGGCGGCGATGTTCCCTACCGCCACATTTATACGTGGGACATTCCCAACCAGAAGGGCCTGTCGGAATGGAACCAGAACCGCGACCGCGGGGCGGCGGTTTCCCCGCTGGACGTCTGGCACTGCATCCAGTTGACGAATGGCTTGAATCTGCCCTGGTCCACGGGAATGGTGGAATTCGTTTCCCAGGGCAGACTTGCCGGGCAGAGCACGCTCACCTTCACCAATCCGGGAGAACGTGTCCTGGTCAGGCTGAATAAATCCATGGAAACCATGGTTCATGTCTCGGAAGAAACGCTTTCTTCCGAACCGGTGAAGGTGAGAAGCTCCAGCTATCAGAAATACACCGTAAAGGGAACTCTGACCATGAGAAATGTTTCCGGCAGGAACATGGAATTCCAGGTAAACAAGAACATTATCGGGACTCCGGAAACTGTTTCGGGAGAAGGAGAAATGTCCAGCCTTCCCAATTGGAACCGTTCCCTGAATCCTGACGGAAAATTCCAGTGGAAACTCACGCTGAAGCCGGATGAGAAAAAGGACCTGGAGTATCAATATACTTATCTGGATTAATTCCTGCCCTTATATTTATGTATTGACATCATTTGGAGTAGTGTGTACTTTCTCCCCCACACATTACTCAGACGGAGCGGTGGCTGAGAGGCTGAAAGCACTCCTTTGCTAAAGGAACGTACTGGCAAAACCGGTACCGAGGGTTCGAATCCCTCCCGCTCCGCCAGCATTTTCAGTATGCTGGTGCATGTTTAGCCCTGAAACATCAGGGCTTTTTCATTTCTTGGAATATTCTTGCCGCTGAAAAGCAGGGATAATTTATTATGTCCGGTTCAGGGAGGCTCAGATAATGGAAAGGAGAGTGAAGATGAGGCCGGAAGATAGCATCCTCTTGATTGTACCAGGAATATGTCCTTCTGCTGCAGGCAGGGCCATATCTTTGTCTGCCCTAAGAAGCGTCATACTCAACAACGCTGGAAATGGAGGATATCGGGTATGGACTGCCCAAGAGCTGGATTGATGAAAAGGTAAAAAGGAAGACCGGAAAAGCTTGCACAACCGTGCCCCGGCCAATCTGCCTGCCCTGGATTGAGGGGGTCAAACTTATTCCGGAATATCTGGAGAAAGAGACCCCAAAAGCTTCTTACATTCTATCGAGTTGTTGAAGAATGAAGAGCTCCGGCCATGGCATATTCCATGACCGGAGCTGATGAAGTGAACCGGGAGACGGAAAGTGCCCCTCTCTATTTATTGGCGTTTTTGTAAACAAGGTTGCCGTAATATTGGGGGATGAGCCAGTCCTTGCCCCAGGATGTCTGTTTAAGCTGTTCTATGTCTTCGGGAATGAGGTCGTCAGCCGTCAGTTCGTTTTTATTATCTACGTTGCAGTTGTAGGGCTCGCAGCCCCATTCCTTGCGGATGTAGTCGGAAAATTCCTCTATGCGGATAACCGTGTCAATCCGGTGGGTGAAGAGGAAATGGTTATATTGCGACTGAAGATGAACTTCAAAGGGATCCGGGTAGTTCCGGTCGTTGAGCTTGATGAGCAGGAGTATTGTTTCAATAAAACAGCGCTTGTCCTTGCAGGCTGCCGTGTAAGGAAGGAGCAGATTTGCGGCGATGCACCAGGCATAATTGCAGAGGTTGACGAAGCGGTCTACAGGGTTGCGGTAGGTGATGATGTGACGGTAGCTTCCCAGTTTTTCCGCATTGTAGCTCGCATGTCCCCTGACCTGGGAACAGGCGAAACCGTCCCTCCATATCGGATTTTGGGCTCCGGTTTCGCGTATCGTGTATCCGTTGTGTTCGTGTAGCGCGGTTCCGAGCAGAGTGGAACAGGCATTTTTGGCGACCAGATAGCCTACAGTCTTATGCTCATGAGAGACAATGAAGCGTGTGCCTTCCTTTGCATGAGGGTCAGTGCACAGGAAATGCAGTCCTCCCCGGGAGTTGAGCAGAATCCATTCGTCTGTAGCGGGGTTGCGGTGCAGGTATTCCAGAGAACGGTATTTGGGCCACCACAAGGTCATGGCAGTTTCCGATCTGGAGAGAATCTGGGCCTGGTCTGGACAGGAGGCCGTCCGAGTGAGCCTGTCGCCTTGAATTTCACAATCAGCCTGGAAGTGGTAGGCAACGACGCGAATGATTTGGTTGTTAGACATGCTTTAGTTTTGCAGGATATTTGTGAGGCATGTAACAGGAAACGGAACAGGGAAAAGAATGCCACTTCCCTGGCATGTGGGGCTATTGCCAGCCGGTATCTCTGCGTTGTACTTTTTCCCAAAGCTTATGGAAACTATTTGTCCGGAAGATATTTCCGAGGGAATATTTCCTGAAGGGAGAATATGAAAAAGAGTTCGTTTGCGATTACTCGAAAGGAAAGACCATGCTGCCCTGTCCCATTTGTGGCAGGGAATTGGTCCGTGGTTTAATTCGGACTCCTCATATTTTCCCAATTCCTGTGAAAGTAATTTTTTGTTTGGGAGTCATTCTTTTTTCTCTGCGGGAAAATAGTCGGCTACGGTTTCCCGTACTTCTTCCAGCCATTTGCGGCGGTCGTCGGGCGTGCTGTCTGCGATGATGCGGAACATTTTTCTTTCAAAGGCGGTTACGCCGCAGAAAGCAAAGATGCAGTCTTTCCAGATGCGCTGGAGGGGATCGCCGAAGACGGATTGTTCGCGCTCCTCCGGGGTATTGGAGGTATTGAAAACCAGGGCCGCTTTTGCTTTCAGAAGGCCGATGGGAAGACCGCCCCCGTTGTCTTCCTTGGGAAAGATGTAGGCTACTTCCTCCCTCAGAACGCGGTCCACCCACCCTTTCATGATGGCGGGAGGCTGCCCCCACCAGTTGATGTTCCTTCAGGATTTCCACGGCTGCCGCGGCCATGGCCGCATTAAAACTGTCCTTGTAGGGGTGTCCCAGAATAACGGATATGTTCATGTCGGTGATGAGGTTGTTGACCGACCGCCTGTGGAGGAACGGTTTTCCGGCTGCCTTGTCCCCAGGTTAACTCCGAATAAAGGGCAAGTCAAACCGGGGAGAGGAACGGAAAAAATGGCCCCGTTTTATTGCATGGAAACTTGCCGGATGAAATAATCTTTTTAGAAGGAACTTATTTCTTTTTCCTGTGAGGCCTGCCATGGTCAGAACGGTGTTTTCCCTTTATAAAGAAAATCAGTTTTGCTGTTTCTGCCAACTGTACGGTCAATGAGATCGGGAATGTCTTCCTTTGAATATCCTGCCTTGAGAAGGAATTCTTCCATGTTGGCATAGTTGCTTGGAAATACAGAGACAAGGATTTCCATGAAAGTTTTTTCAAGCTCCTTGACTTCGTCTTCGAAGACCTCATTTCTTGTGTTGATAAAAGACTCTCCTGTTGCAACCTCGTTCATGAGCTTCCGAAGGTCTTCCATTTTAAGATGTCGGAGTTTTTTTACTTGTTCTTCGGCAGATCGATGAGCAAGGCCTCCTTGTTGAGGTTCGTCCTCGGTAATCCGGAAGGGATTGGTCTCGTGCGCACTTTTGAATTGCCTCAATATATGGGCATAATAAGGGAGCAGGAGGCGTGTAATGATCCGCTTCTTTTCAGGCTCCCTGATTTTATCGGTTTTTCTAACCAGCCTGATATATTTTTCCATGAAGAGACAAACCTTGGATTTTTGGTTAATATCAGACATGTCGTCAATGTTTATTTCCGGTTCGGTTTGCTTGTATGTGTTGAAGGAAAAGGTGGGGCCCAAAGCTACGAGATAGCAATGCCATATTTTTTCCCTCAATTCGGTATCAACATTGTCTCGTGTCGTTACCTTGAAGGTATGTGTATGTTTTTTAGCCTTTTCATAAAATGATTTGAACAGCTTGTTCCGCAGGGATGAGGAAAGTTCCTGGACGGCGGGAGAGGTCTGTCGATATGAGTCAATGCAGGCGGGACTTTCCAGCATGGGGTTGGGGTCGGCAGCATTGGCCGCCCCGATAAAGAGACAGACCACAAATATGTATAAAGGTGGTAACGTGTTCATAGTGTTTTAACCTTTATTGCTGTTTTTTTTAAAGGCCGTGCCAGATTTTTCTGCGATGGTTTTCGTCGTAAGTTTGTCAATAGACTCAATATAAGCTTGCCATTTTGCTTCCCTGAAAAATAGCATTTTCTTTTCCAAGCCTGACATTCTCTGAATGAACAGGGAAATCACATTTTCCTCTCTGTCAATAGGATGTTGGCACTGAATCAGATTGCCAGAGAATAAAATCAAAACCGTAGGAATAGGGAAGAAGAGTCCGCAAACATGCAGTCTTAAAAGATGGAATCATGGAGGGCTTGAGGCGAGGTATATTGGAAATAGAAGGACCTTATATGAAATTGATCGTCCTGGTAAATCCGTTGGAGAGCATGGAATGCCAGGAGTTTTGTTTACCCATAAAAAAGCGCCTCCCATTGCGGGAGGCGCTTGGAAACAGGTTGATGAAAGCAGCCAGTTACATGCCCTTGTTTTTCATGGCTTCCGCCAGGGCGGCGCCCATCTGGGCCGGGGTCTTGGCGACCACGATGCCCGCTTCGCGCAGGGCTTCCTGCTTGGCGGCGGCGGTGCCTTTGCCTCCGGCCACGATGGCGCCCGCGTGGCCCATGCGGCGTCCCTTGGGAGCCGTGGCTCCGGCGATGAACGCGGCTACGGGCTTCTTGCAGTTGTTCTTGATCCATTCGGCGGCTTCCTCTTCCTCGGAACCGCCGATTTCACCGATCATGATGAAGGCGTCCGTATTGGGGTCTTCCGTGAAGAATTGAACGGCCTGCTGCTGGGTCATGCCGTGGACGGGGTCGCCGCCGATGCCGATGCACATGCTCTGGCCCAGGCCCATGTTGGTGACCTGCCACACGGCTTCATAAGTGAGCGTGCCGGAACGGGAGACGATGCCGATTCTGCCGGGCTTGAAGATGTAGGCCGGCATGATGCCGATCTTGCAGCTGGCGGAGGGGTTGACGATGCCGGGGCAGTTCGGGCCGATGAGGGTTACGTCCTTGTCTTTCAGGAATACCTTCACTTTCTGCATGTCCTGCACCGGGATGCCTTCCGTGATGCAGACGATGAGTTTGACGCCCGCGTCCGCGGCTTCCATGATGGCGTCGGCCGCGAAGGGCGGCGGGACGAAGATCATGGAGGCGTTGCAGTCCGTGGCCTTTTTGGCTTCCGCCACGGTGTCGAATACGGGGACCTTGTCTTCAAAGAGCTGGCCGCCCTTGCCGGGGGTCACGCCGGCAACCACGTTGGTGCCGAAGTCCATGCAGTTTTTGGCATGGAATGCGCCGGCGCTGCCGGTGATGCCTTGCACGACGAGACGGGTGTTTTTGTCAATGAGAGATGTCATTGTCGTAATAAATGGTGAGGGTTATTTGACGGCCGCAACCGCCTTCTGGGCGGCTTCGTCCAGGTTGTCGGCAGGGATGATGGCGATGCCGCTGTCAGCGAGGATTTTCTTGCCGATTTCCACGTTGGTGCCTTCCAGGCGGACGACGAGCGGGATTTTCATGTCGATGTTTTTCGCAGCGGCCACGATGCCCTGGGCGATGACGTCGCAGCGCATGATGCCGCCGAAGATGTTGACGAGAAGGGCCTTCACGTTCTTGTCGCTGGTGAGGATGCGGAACGCGTTGGTTACCATTTCCTCCGTGGCGGAACCGCCCACATCCAGGAAGTTGGCGGGATCTCCGCCGTAGTATTTGATGATGTCCATCGTGGCCATGGCCAGTCCGGCGCCGTTTACCATGCAACCGATGTTGCCGTCCAGCCCGATGTAGTTCAGGTCGTACTTGCCGGCTTCCACTTCGCGGGGGTCTTCTTCCGTTTCATCCCGCATTTCCATGATTTCCGGATGGCGGTACAGGGCGTTGTCGTCAAAGTTGAATTTGGCGTCCAGGGCGCACACGCGGTCATCCGTGGTGACGACGAGGGGGTTGATTTCCACCAGGGAGCAGTCCAGGGCGGTGAAGAGCTTGTAAACGTTGGTGATGAGCTTGGTCGCCTGGCGGAGCAGGGGGCCGGTGAGGCCCAGGGCCACGGCGATCTTGAGGGCCTGGAAGGGCAGGATGCCCAGGGCCGGGTCAATGTGTTCCCGGATGATGGCTTCCGGCCGGGTGGCCGCCACTTCTTCAATGTCCATGCCGCCTTCCGTGCTGGCTACGATGACGGGGCATTCCCGGGCGCGGTCCTGCAGGATGGCGAAGTAGCATTCCTTTTTAAGGTCCACGGCTTCCGCCACCATGATCTTGCTGACCAGCTTGCCGGCTTCCCCGGTCTGCTTGGTGACCAGTACCTGGTTAAGCATTTTGCCGGCCACGTCTTCCACTTCCTCCACGGAATTGACGACGTGCACGCCGCCCTGGAACCCGTTTTTGAATGTGCCTTTGCCGCGTCCTCCGGCATGTACCTGTGCCTTAACTACGTATTGGGAAACGCCCATGTCGCGGGCTATTTGTGCGGCTTCCTGGGCGGTGGTGGCGGCAATTCCCTTGGGAGTTGCCACGCCAAAGCGCTCAAAGAGTTGTTTTGCTTGATATTCGTGAATATTCATGACAGTGGGCCGTTCGGCCAAATGTTTGCGGAAGAAAGGCTAGGACTATTTCCCGTGCCGGTCAAGGGATAATGGTTTGGTCTTTTTATTTTTTTCCGTTGCCGTTGTGGAAGTCAAAGAGGACAGAAGGCTTGACTGTCTGCATAAAGATTGGGAAACTTCCCTCCCATTTTCCGTATGTTGCTATTTTATGAAAATTTATCGACCTGCCGACAGTTGTTTTAAAGAGATGAAAGGCCGGATGAACCGCCGGGCCCTTCCCGAGAATTCCGTAAGAGATACCGTTAATTCCATTATTCAGGACGTTGCCGTCCGCGGAGACGCCGCCCTGTTTGATTATGCCGCCAGGTTTGACAAGGTCAGCCTGGACAGCGGCTCCCTGTTTGTCACCGCGGAGGAACTGGCAGAGGCGGAAGCTGCCGTGGAGGAGTCCGTGAAGGAGGCCATTGCCGCTTCTCTGGCGAACATCCATTATTTTTCAGACCGCAGCCGCAGGCAGGACTGGTCCGGAGTGAACGCCCAGGGCGTGGAGGTTGCGGAACGCTTCCTTCCCTATGACCGCGTGGGCATTTACATTCCCGGGGGCAAGGCTCCCCTCGTGTCCACCTCCATCATGACGGGCGGCTTTGCCCAGGCCGCCGGCGTGCGGGAAATCGTGGCCGCCACGCCGTGCGGGCCGGACGGACGGGTGAACCCCGCTCTTTTATATGCGCTGAAGGCTTCCGGTGCCACGGAAATTATCAAGATAGGCGGCGCCCAGGCGATCGCCGCGCTGGCGTTGGGTACGGAAAGCGTGAAGCCCGTGGAAAAGATTTTCGGCCCCGGCAACCGGTTTGTAGTAGAGGCCAAGCGCCAGCTGGTGGGTGCCGTAGCCATCGATCTTCTTCCCGGGCCGAGCGAAGTGATGGTGCTGGCGGACGAGACGGCGGACGCCGAGTTTCTGGCCGCCGACCTGCTGGCCCAGGGCGAGCACGGGCCGGACAGCGTCGTGGTATTTGTGACCACCTCGGAAGAGCTGCTGGAACGGGTGGAGGCGGAAGTGGAACGCCAGGCGGCCCTGCTGAGCCGGGGCGCCATCATCCGGGAGGTGCTGGACAAGCACGCGTACGGTTTTCTGGTCTCCTCCATTCAGGAGGGGGTGGATCTGGTGAATGCGTTTGCTCCGGAACACCTGGTCCTGGTGACGGAGGATGAAGATTCCGTGCTGGCGGCCATCCGGACGGCCGGGGCCATTTATGCGGGGGCCCTGTCCACGGTGGCCTGCGGGGATTTTCTGGCGGGCCCCAGCCATACGCTGCCCACGGGCGGCGCGGGCAAGTCGTTCTCCGGCCTTCGGGCGGACCAGTTCCAGCGGCGCACGAGCGTGGTCCGCATGAACGAGGATGCCGTTCTGAAATCGGCGCCGTACGTGGCGGAGTTCGCCCGCGTAGAGGGATTGGATGCCCACAACCATTCCCTCCAGGTGCGCGCCTCCCGCGTGAACCGGTAACAGTAACCCAGATAACATACGTCCCATTATGAAACAACAGCAAGGGACCAGGGAACGGTTGCTGGAAGCCGCTGAAAACCTGTTTGCCGAATACGGCTATACGGAAACGTCGCTGCGCATGATTTCCCAGGCGGCCGACGTCAATATAGCCTCCGCCAACTACCACTTTGGCGGCAAGGAAGGCCTGTGGAAGGCGGTCATGATGAAGTACGCGCCGATGGCGCGGGATTTCCGGATGGCCCGGGTGGCGGAAGCCATGGAGCGGGACGGCTCCATTGAAGCCCTGGCCCACGCATACGTGTATCCCTCCTTTTACGGACTTCTGAACACGGGGGACCTGACCCTGGAAGAACTGAACACGTTCCCCCATTATTTGCGCCTGATGGGTATCTGCCATGTGCAGACGCCTGAAGTTGCCGTGGAATACATCAAGGAAGTATATTCCCCCATCCGGCGGCAGCTTCATGACAGCATCCGCAAGATGTTTCCGGGCGCTTCCTCATACCAGATTTTCTGGACGGTGCTCGCCATTGAAAGCATCATGATCGGGCTTCTGACGCATTTGCGGATGATCATGGAACTGATGGAGGTCAACAGGATTCCGAAGGGAAGTGTGAAGGACTTGTTTGAATTGATCGTCCGTCAGGTGGAATCCCTGATCCGCATGTGCGGAAAGACCATGTAGGCATTTTATTTTTCCGGAGCGCAGCATGTTCAAGTCCCTCATCCGTACGTTTGCCATCGTGGTCGCGTTCGTTGCGGGCTACATGATGCCCTGGCTCCATGTGTACGGCTGGACGTTCAAATGGATGCTCATCGGCATGCTGTTTGTGACTTTTCTGGGGATCCGTTTCAAGCGGATGAAGCCGGAACGGCCGCACTGGCTGCTGGTGGGGGCCAATTTGCTGATTGCCCTGGCTGCCTGGAGCGTGTGCCGCGCGTCCTTTGGGGGCGGCTACCTGGCGGAGGCGGCGTTCTTCGTGGGCGTCATGCCCACGGCCACCGCGGCGCCGGTGGTGATGGGGCTGCTGGGCGGCAGCGTGGAGTTCATGCTGACCGCCCTCCTTCTGACCAACGGGATCATTTGCATCCTGCTTCCTTTCATTCTGCCCATGGTGGTGGGCCGGGGCGGCTTTGAGATTTATCTCAGCGTGGCCCAGAACATAGCCCTGGTGATGCTCCTGCCTCTGGCCCTGGCCCTGGCCGCACGCCGCTTTTATCCCCGCGCCATCGCGTGGCCCCGGAAGCTGAAGGACGTTACCTTTGGCGTCTGGGTGGTGATTCTGGTGCTGATTGCGGCCAACGCTTCCTATGACATTTCCTCCCGGGACGGCATTTCGGAACGCGTGCTGGAGCAGATAGGCGCCCTTTCCCTGCTGATTTGCGCCCTGAACTTCGGCCTGGGCCATCTGCTGGGCGGCAAGGCGCGCTCCGCGGAATGCAGCCAGGCCCTGGGACAGAAAAACACCACGCTTTCCATCTACCTGGCGCTGACGTATTCCAATCCCATTGCCGCGCTGGGGCCCACGTTTTATGTGCTGTGGCATAATTTATGGAATGCGTGGCAGCTTTACCGTGCGTCCGAACACAGGCGCCGGAACGGAAATTAGACGGTTCCGTCTTTGATCGTGTCCCGCGGACCCCCTTTTTCCGGGAAATTATGGGTTGACGGCGGCTTGAGCGGAGTCCTGCCTTCCGCCTTCCAACTGCGTTGCGGCGCGCGCGGCATTCAAAAGGCTTGAATTCCAGGGAAGGGCCGTTAACGTTGTGCTCCCGTTATGCAGGCGTCCACTCCTCCCCTGAAACCTCTTTCTTCACGCACCAAATGGCTGATTGCCCTGTGCCTGTGCATTGCCGTCCTGCTGCTGGAGTTTTTGACGTACCACATGGCCTACCGCATCGGTTATGATGAAGGGGCCCTCCATACCCCTCCGGTCGTGATCCAGAAGAGCGATGAAAAGGCCTTCCAGACTTTGTCCCGTTTCATGGCGGACGTGTTTGCCTCACGGGAAAGCCTGGCCGGAATTCTAGACAAACGGGAGGAACGCCTGGCGTGGATCAGGGACCCGGAAGTACGGTCGGAAACGGCCTGGGGGCTGACCCGCGAACTGATCAGCCGCGGCGGCGTGGAGCAGGCGCTTCCCACGGCCAGGGAATTGATTGAGGCGGGCTATGCGGACGGAAAGCGGCAGGTATGGGCTCCCCGCGCTGATGCCGTGGCCCGGGCCCTGCTGGCGGAGCACCAGTACGCGGCCGCCTACGATTATTTGAAAACGGCCGTGGACGGGTATGAAAAGGAGAGCATGGCCGCCGAGCTGGTGAAGGCCCTCCAGACCATGAGTTCCATTGACCAGATATTGAACCGGAATGACCAGGCCAATGGGCTGCTGCAGCGCGCCGTGGAAGCTTCCGCCCGGCTGGGGAGCGACTCTCTTGCCGTGAAGTCCAGGCTTCTGGCCGCCCAGGGCAGGCTGGCCCGCGCGGCGGGCCATATTCCGGAATCGCGGGCCTATTTCAAGGAAGCTCTGGTTCTGTTCCCCCGGGAGCAGGGAAAGACCACGGGGGACCTGGCTCTGGCCAGCATCAGCATGGGAGAAGCCATGCTGGAAGCAGGCAGGAAGGAGGAGGCCCGCGAGCTGTTCCTGAAGGGGCTCACCGGTTCGGAAAACGCCTCCTATCTGCTCAACGACTGCCTGAACGCCCTGCGCGGGCTGGCGCGCATTTCCACGGAGCAGGGTAATTATGAAGAGGCGCTGGCCTACCTTCACCAGGCGGAAGGCGCCGCACGCGGCGTGCTTCCGGCGGATCACGCTTTTTGGGCCGGGCTGTATGACCAGCGCGGATGGGTCAACATCATGCGCAAGGCAGCCCCGGAAGCCCGTGCGGATTTCCTGAAGGCGGTGAGCAACGCGGCGGTCTCTCCCATGATTGCCGCCCAGTCCCGCGAGGGCCTGGGGAAGGCGTGGCTGGACGCCGGGGAAGGGGCAAAGGCGCGGGAAAACCTCCGGCAATCCATCCAGGTCCGGGAATCCAACTTCTCTTCAGACACCCTTTCCCTGGGCAGGGTGTACCATTCCCTGGGAATAGCCAGCGACATGGAAGGGGACCGTGAAGGAGCCCTCCAGGCCTACTCCCGCGCCGTGGACGCCCTGCTGAAATGCGGAGACGGTCCGGAACGGAAGAATTTGCTGGTCCAGTCCTATCTGTGCAAGGCCTACGCCCTGTGCGACGGCGAGCAGTGGCAGGAGGCCGTGGACGCTTTTGAAGCCGTGCTGCCATTGCTGGAAGGAGAACAGAGGTCGGAAAACTACAAGCAGCTGGGCCGCTGTTACGACGAACTGGGAATGACGGCGAAGGCGGATGAATGCTGGAAGGAATCCGGCTTTCCCCGGGTGCGCCGGAGTTCTCCCGTACGCCGGACGGACGGCGGCAGGATATCCTCCCGTCGGTGACGGACCGCCGCCGCTGCGCCGTAAGACGTTGCGGACTGCTGATTTTGCTTGATTTGTGCCCTCTTTTTGGCTCAATGCCTGCATGAGTTCCGAGCGCCATTTTTCCAATAAGCCTTATCGTCCGTCGCGCAAGAAAAAGTCTTACTGGAAACCGGTCCTCTGCCTGGTGGCGCTGGGTGGCCTCTGGTTCGGTTACGTCCAGTACTGGCCCACCATTGAAAGCTGGTTCAAGCCCACGATTCACGAGGTGCACAGCCAGACACAGGCCATGGGGCATCTCCAGGGCATGCTGGACTCCTGGAACGGCTCGGATGAAGAGCTGGCGGCGCTGGCCGCAACCGTGGACAAGCAGGTGGAATGGATGAATTCCACGGAGGCGCGCGACTCCTTTGCGTGGCTTCTGGCTGTGGAAATGGACCGGCGCGGCATGGTGAAGGAGTCGGAGCCCATGATTGCATCCCTTCTGGAAAAGAAGCTCTCCCATTCCGGCGCCCTGCCGGAGGCGGACAGAGACCGCCTGCTGAACGTCAGCCTGAACTGGGCGCGTGAATTTGCCGGGCGCAAGCATGACGCCGTAGCGGAACGTCTGTATGAAGTAATTCTTAAAAATACGCCGGAGGACCACGTTTCCGTTCTGCTGGCCTGCCTGGAACCGCTGGCCCATTATGCCTATGACCAGGCCAAATTCGAACGTTTTTCCTCCCTGTGCAAGCAGGCTTCCTCTCCCGTCATGCGAAGCATGCTGAAAAAGCCGGAGGATGTGAAAAGCATGGTGAAGATACTGCTGCTTCAGGATACCCTGCCGGAAAAGGCGACCGGCCAGCCCGGCCGTACGGGCAGCACCATCGCCAGGGAACTGCTTGCCCAATTCCGCCTCACGGCCAGTCCGGACATGGGGCGCATCATCCTGAATGAACTCAACATGCCCCTCAAGGCGCGGCGAAAATATTCCCAGGCGGAATTGAAGGGCATGGCGGACCAGCTGGAAGCCGCCCTGATCTGCTTCCGTGCCGCAGAGACGGAAATGGACTGCACCCCGGAAACCATGCTGGCGCTGGCTCGCGTGAGGATGCAAATGGGGAATTTGAAGGAAGCGGCGCGTCTGCTTTCCCGCGCGGAAGGCTCCGCCATGACGCTGGGGGTGGATGCCCCGCGCATTCTCAGCGGTTCCAGCCTGAGCCAGGAAATTGCGGAACTGCGCTCCCAGCTGGACAAGTACGCGCAGGCGGAAGCCCTGGTAAAGCGGGCGTATGAAGATGTGAACATTGCCGCGGCTTTCCTGCGGGCGAAGGATTACGACCAGGCGGTGAAATATTCCGATCAGGCGATGAAAGTGGCTCTGGAAAGCACCGCCTTCATCCAGGCTCTTCAGCCCGTGATCATGACTCTTCAGGCGGAAATCAGCGCCGGAAGGGAACAATGGGCGGTGGCGGAATCGCAGTACGGAAAGCTGGTGGAAACATGGGATGGCCTGAATGATGAAGACAAGGCCACTCTCCAGAACAATCTGGCATCCATCCAGTCGGAGGAACTTTACAAGAAAATCCACCGCGACTGGGCGGAAGTATGCCGCAAGCAGAACAGAACCACGGAGGCGCGCCGGGTATTGACAAAAATCGGAGAAGCTCCTGCGGAAGAACCGGAGCGGCCTGCCGCACGCCGCCGCAGAAGGTAATGAAAGCCCTGATGTCTGCGTATGGACAAGAGATAACGTGGCGGAGACAAAAATCCGGAGTTGCTTTCATTTAGTTCCGGCCGGACACGGAATATTCCCGGACTTTCTCCTGAAGATCACTGCCGGAAAGGCTTTTCCCTCCGTCTCCATCATTTTCCGGCATGTGTCCGTCCCACATATGTTTTCGGGAGGAGGGGCGGTAAACCGTACCAAAGGCGAATCAACTGCGCACTTTGGCCTTTTGTTTTGAGGCGAGGGATGTCCGTTTGCCGTGGGCCATTTTTTCCCGGCGGTCCGCGGCGGACTGGCGCCGGGAACGCACGGTATATTTTGCGAAAACTTGGCTAACGGTCAGGTTGCCCTGTTCAAGAAGCTTGAAAATATTGTCCCTCACCCTCATTGCTTCCTGAAGCGCCGCCTCCGCACCTCCGTACTGGGAATCCGAAAAATAGCGGGTGAATAAGCGCTTGTTCTTACAAATAGCCAGCCGGTAACCTTGAAAGGCCGTGGTTTCGTAAGTATAGCGGGTGATGTTTTTACAGGGCATATGCGCGTGAATTATTGGGACCAGAGAATGCGGGCAGTGGTAATGAGCTTCTCTTAGGATAGGTCCCAATTCCGGTAAAATCCAGAAAAAACACAATTTGTTAGATTGTGTGCAAAAAATGTACGATTATATGCTTGTAATAAACTTATTGATGTTTATCGGCCGTGACAAAAAAATGACCGTTGAAGACACGGACTTTCAGCTTTTCTCCGGCATGAACCTGGTCGGTTTTCCGGATTAGCTGCCTCTTTTCATTCTCCACGAGGGCGTATCCCCGGCTCAGCGTCTGTTCGGGACTGTGGGCTTCCAGTCTGGCCTGCAAAAGAGCCAGGGAAGATGAAAACGCCGTCATTCTGACGGTTGCGGCATGAAACAGGCGGGACTGCAGGGCGGAGAGCTGCTGAGCCCGCTCCCTGTTGAGATGGCGGGGATGGCTCAATTGGAGCTTGTGTTCCAGTTGATTGATTAAAAGAGAGTTCTGCTGAATCCTGAATGCGGAGGAAACCAGCAGGGATTCCTCCATCCCGTCCAGACGCTGGGCGTACGGGGCCAGGAGAGAGTCTGCATCCAGCAATCTGCCGCGCAGATAAACGTCCAGTTTCAGTCGGGCGTGCAGCAGGGAATGGCGTGCGGAAGCGTGCAGCGCCTGCTCCATTCTACCCAGTTTGCGGAGCCATTCCGGGCCGTCCGGCGTAGCGAGTTCCGCCGCCGCGGTGGGGGTGGGCGCCCGCAGGTCCGCCACAAAATCCGCAATGGTGAAATCCGTGTCGTGACCCACCGCGGAAATAACGGGAACGGTGCATTCGTGGATGGCTCGCGCCACGATCTCCTCGTTAAAATTCCACAAATCTTCTATGGAACCGCCCCCGCGGCCCACGATGAGAACGTCCACGGGCGGCAGCCCGTTGTGCGGCGCATGGGACCATGCCCGGATGGCGGCGGCAATCTCGCGCTCCGCTCCGCTCCCCTGGACGCGCACAGGCAGCAGGTACGCCTTCACCCAGGGGGCGCGGCGCTCCAGCACGTGGCGCATGTCCTGGATGACGGCTCCGGTGGAGGAGGTGACGATGCCGATGGAGCGGGGAAAGGCGGGAATGGCTTTTTTTCTTTCCGCGTCAAACAGGCCTTCCCGCTGGAGCTTCTCCTTCAACTCCAGAAAGCGCGCCTGGAGATCCCCCATGCCGGCGGCCCGCACCTCCTTGATGACCAGTTGAAGCTGGCCCCGGTCCGGGTACACGGTGGCGTTCCCCAGCACGTGCACCTTCATGCCTTCCTGGAGCCGCAGGGGACAGCGCGCGGCGGCGTTCTTGAAAAAAGCGCAGAAAATTTCCGCCCCCTGTTCCTTCAGGGTAAAATAAATGTGCCCGCTGGTATGGTACTTGACGTTGCTCAGCTCTCCGACGACCCACTGCGTGCCGACGGCGATGCCGACCACGTCCCGGAGACGGTAAACGAGCTGCTTGACCGTGATGGGCCGGGGGGCGGAAGCCGTTTCCTGCGGAAATTCCATGGCTTACGGTTCAAAGGGAATGTTCAGCGCCTCGTAGGCCAGCATCCTGCACTGCTTCAGGTCCAGTTTGCCGGAGGGCAGCACCGGGATATGCTCCACGGGGATGATCTCCTTGGGGCACCACAGGGCGGGCAGCCCCTGGTCGATCAGGCCGTGCCGGATCAGGGTGCGCGCCTGGTGCACGTAATCCGTCACCAGGGTGGTCAGCAGGGCCACGGCTTCCCCTTTGGCCTGGTCCGGAATAGTGACCACGGCAATTCTCCGTTCGTCGTCCGTGGGGTCCAGGTTCCAGATATTCATGATGGCTGCTTCCAGCGCTTCATGGGGGACCATTTCCCCGCCTATCTTGGAAAAGCGAGAAACGCGCCCCTCTATTTTCAAAAAGCCGTATTCGTCCGCGGAACCGATGTCTCCGGTCTTCAGCCAGCCGTCCACGAAAATGTCCCTGTTCACTTCCGGTCCTCCCAGATAGCCGGGGAAAATATTCGGCCCTTTCAGCCAGATCATGCCGGAAGTGGTCACGGGTACCACGCGGCCCGTGTGCGGGCTGGTGATGCGTACGGCAATGCCGGGTAGCAGCGCGCCTACGGTTCCCTTTTTCATGCCGGGGATGAAATCTCCGGCGGCATTGGACGGGGCGGGGTCCACAAAATTGACGGAACAGACGGGGGATGCCTCCGTCAGGCCGTATCCTTCACACGGGATGGTGCCGAATTTTTCCCGGAAGGCGGTGGCGAGGTCTTCCGGCAGCTTTTCCGCGCCCACGATCAGGTAGCGGACCGTCTTGAAAGTATCCGGTTCGCACCGCTTCATGAAGCCGCGCAGGAAGGTGGGGGTGGTGACCACCAGGCTGATGCCGTACTGCTTGATCAGAGCTCCCAGGCGTTTGGCCTCCAGCGGGGAAGGGTAGGTGACCATGTCGTACCCGCCGATCATGGGGTACCACAGGCCGATGGTGATGCCGAAGCAGTGGAACACGGGCAGACTGCCCAGGAATCTGCTCTGCGGGGCCAGCGTGATGCGGGAGGAACACTGGGAAATATTGGCCAGCAGGTTGTGGTGGGTAAGGGGTACCCCCTTGGGTTCCCCGGAAGAACCGGAAGTAAACATCAGCACGGCTTCATCCCCGCCCACGGGTGTGTCCAGCCCCAGCTTCCTGATCATGAACCCGGCCGTCAGGAACTTGATGGCCAGTCCCCACCGCTTGGCGGAGCCTTTGAGCTGGGGAAGTTCGCGCTCCATGAAAATCAGGTCTCTCTGGGGGGGCCAGGGAAAATTCTGGAGCTTGCGCATGAAGGTATCCGCCGTGATGAACCAGTCCACGCCGGACTGCTTCACGGAACTGGAAAAAGCGCTTTCCGAGGCGGAATAATTGAAGTTGACCGGGGTCTTGCCCGCAAACAGGCAGCCCAGGTTGGCAATAGCCGCCCCCTTGCCCGGCGGCAGGATGATGCCTACCCTCCGGTTGGAGGTAATTTTCTTCAGCCGTTTGGCGAAGGCCACGGAAATGGCCAGAAGCTGGCCGTACGTCAGGGAGGTGTCGTCAATTCCGTCAATCACCCGGCAGTCCGAATGCTGCTTGAGGCTGCGGAACAGCAGGGCGGAAAGGGAGCCGTGGAGCTGGGGCAGCGTGGCATACGCCTGGGCGGAGCATTCCAGCCACGCCGTGGTCAGGCGTGCGGCCATTTCGGCTCCCGGAGCCAGCTTGGGAAGAATGTGAATCTGGATATCCGCCTGGGCGTCCGTATCCGCTTCCGCATCCAATACGGAGCTGGTGTAAAAACCCACATACACCGGGACGGGGGAAATGTGCAGGGCTCCCAGGGTTTTCATGACCCGCGGGGGAATTTGGCAGATGGAACCCTTGATATGCGCCACAGGGCCGGGCAGGAAAACCACCCTGCGCCCCTGGTTGATGCGCTCCATGATCGCCGCGCGCAGGGCGATGGGGTCGCTGGTTTCCGCGCGAAACAGAATGCCGTCCGCCTTGGTGGATTCCAGATGGGCCGCAATGGCCGCGTCCGGAGGGAGGGCTTCCTCCACCAGGTAGGTAATGCGGTCCCTGCCCAGTTCCTTTTCGAACATGAGCAGGGTTTTGTGGGACAGCTTATTGAAAATCAGCAGGTCGCCGGCGTCGGATAGATGGGAGGTACCGAAAATGGCCATGAGGGAAAAATGAAAAACTTGCTCCATTTATTCTAGCGACCTGATGCCCGGAGGGCAAGAAGGAAAGCCGTTGCTTTTCCCGCTGTCATGAGTTCGCCGCAATAACCGAAGAAGACGGATGAAGAGGCATTTCCGTCTGTCATCAGAAATATACGGTTTTTTTGAGAAACTTTTTCATCCTTGGCTGGAATTTTTGAAAAGACAATCTGTCCGGCGGCGTTCTTCCATATTCGGGGTTAGTGTGCAGGGTATTTTCCGCAGCAGGACGCAATTGAATTTCTCTGCATTTTTATTCAAAAAATGTTGTTCAGTCAGAACGGCGAGAGGCCTTCGGCACAGTCCCTGTTAATCTGTAGCAATGACAATATCATGCAGATTAAAGACTTGAATCAAAGGCTGCCGTTCCGCGCCTGTTGCATGCGGAATCCATTGGCGGAGGCGCGGAAAGGATGGGAACGGAATGAAGAGGAGAAGGGAATGTGCGGATTTGAAATCCGTTCAGAAAAGGAAACTCAGGAGAAAAATGTCTTTTGATAATTGCATAAGTATTTCATTTAAAGAATATTTTGTAATAAATGAAGTTCATGAAATTATTGAAAATAATTGTTATATTCTTGAATTTGGTGAGAGGCGTTTGGAAGAAGAAAAATGATTTAAAGCATTGTAAATGGAACTTCCAGATTGACACCGGATTTCAAATTCGATAAACCGCTAATGATATAGAGAGCCTCCTCTGTTTTCTTGTAAAAATAGATTATAATTTAACATATTCGTAACCAACATTTTATCTAATGAAGCTTCATTTGCCTTTGCAACTGCTGTCCGCTGTGCTTGCCTGCTGCGCCCTTCTTTCCACTCCCGCCTATTCCCTTGATCTGGGTGCCAATGAAACCATTACGGAGAATACGGACTGGACGGAAAATACAAATGTAACGGCCAACGTCACCCTGACCATTAACCCGGACGTTACCGTTACCCAGGAGACGGGCTCCCTGGTCATTGGAGGGCATACGCTGACGGTTGACGGCGGAGGCACGCTCAGCATTCTTAGCACTGCTACGGAACACACGCTGGCGGCAGACGGGCGCCTGAATATCCAGGGCGGCTCCACGCTGGACCTGACGGCTCCGGATGCACGCCTTTCCGTGGCGCAGGATGCCAACTGGACCCGGTTCATCATCTCCGTAGCGGATAACAGCGTGTTGAAAACACGCAGCATGGCGGCAGGGGATTACGTATTCGGGGCCAGACTGACCAATAAGGAAAATTTGCTCCTGTCCGGCGCGGCGGCACCATTGAGGTGACGGCCACTGCGGCGGAAACGATATCCAACATCGGCTTTACCGTGAATGAAGGCGGCGGCAGTTACCTGGTAACCAATGCGGGAACGACGGTAAAAATGATTCTGAACCCGGAAAAGACCATTCAGGCCGTTCTAAATGACGTGCTGACCCTGGGCGGTGCGGGTAATATCGAAGGAGGGGACGCGAATGACATGTTCATCGGGAACGGAGGACTGAAAAAAGTGGGGACCGGTACGCTGACATTGAAATATGCCAACTCCTTTGGCGGCGGTGTGGAACTGAATGGAGGCACGCTGATTGTGGATCATGCCGACGGCATGGGGACGAACAAGGTTCTTTCCGTAACGGGCAATGCGGCCATTGGAGGCACGTCCGCCGCGTATCAGGGGCTTTCCCTGTCTTCCGGCGTCAGTCTTGACGTTTCCGCGGTGGATACCGGTGCGGGGTTGACCATTGCCTCCGGCAGTGTTTCCCTGGGCGCACAAAGTTCAATCACCGGCAATCTGGTTTTAAACGAGGGTTCCCTGTCCCTGGGCGGCCAGAACACGATGACCGGCAATCTGAGTCTGGGAACCGGCCTGTTCATTGATGCCAGCCATATGACGAAGAACGGGGACGCCCTGCTGGCGCTGACCGGCGCTTTGACGGTGAACGGCAGTCTTCTGCTGGAGAATGCAGACGGCGTTTCCTGGAGCGCCGGAACGTACAACCTGATCAGCGCCACGGAAGGCGTTACCGGGGATCTGGCCAACACCATCCTGCTCGGAACCCAGTATATGGGGAATTGGGATACGGCGGACAATGTCCTGAAATTCGTGGTGACGGAACTGACCTCCATAAGCTGGACGGGCGGAGGGGACGCTACCTGGACGGTGGGGGGAAGCGGGACCAATTCTCCATGGAGCGCCGGGAGCACTTTTGAAAACGGCATGGGAGTATCCTTTGGGGATATTGCCGGCAATCCTCCCCAGACGGTCAACATCACCGGGCAGGTAAATCCCGGCCTGATTCTGGTCAATGCGGAATCCACCGATTACACATGGACGGGAACAGGCTCCCTTACGGGAAGCTCCAAGCTCCAGAAGACCGGAAACGGAACACTGACAATCGCCACGGACAACTCCGGTTTTTCCGGAGAAGTCCTGCTGGGCGGCGGCCTGGTGGAAATACAGAACGCCGGGGCGCTGGGCACGGGGGACATTGTTTTCAACGGCGGCGCCCTCAAATACGGAACGGGCATTACGACGGACATCTCCGGCCAGCTCAAGACGGATGCCCTGGCAAGCAATGCCATCCTGGTGGATACCAACGGGAATGCCGTGACATGGGCCTCCCTGGCGGGATGGGCCGGAACGCTCACCCGTTCGGGAGAAGGCAGCCTGATGCTGGGCGCAGGCACTTATGAAGGAAAGCTGACGAATGAAGGGGCGGGTTCCCTGACCATCGGAGCGGGAAATGCTTCTCTGACCGGCGGTATTGGCGGTACCATAAGCAAGACGGGAGACGGCACCCTGACTATCAACAGGAATACTTTTATCAATTCCAACGGCTCCACGCTGGTGGTGGAAAGTGGGACTCTTTCCCTGAGGCAGGATGAAGCGGCTTGGACTGGAACCATGAATATCGTGCTGGGTGAGAACGTAACGATGAACGTTCCCTACGGCGTAGGAGTGAACGGAACGGGAACGTTGACCATGGGCAGCGGAACCACCTTGAATTTGAACAACGGGAGCGGTACTTCCAATACATTCAATATGAATATCGTTCTGGATGCTGGAGAGGGATTGGTTTCCCTGAGAGGATCTCTCAACGGCAACAAAACATCCGTGGGAAGCACGATCAGCGGTACGGGCAATTTGAGGATTACGCACCTTGATAACGGTGGTAATAACTGGAAATTCAACGGAGGCTGGGTGAAAAACTCCTATGACGGTAATACGGAAATCATTGCTACTGACAGGCAGCTTAACTTGACCTATGACATAGGAAGCGCTTCGGTTACGGGCGGACAGACGGTGACTCCCTGGGGACAGGGAGACGTCACAATCGGCGGAGGAGCGAATACCATGACGGTGACATTCAGCGGGGTGGGCGGTACCGCTGCCTCAAACGGAATTTCCCTGGATGGAAATATTACCCTGAAAGGGGCCAATGCCGCCACGCGGCTGAACATTTTTGCCGGGTCGGCCGGAACCATGACTCTCAACGGCCTGGTATCCGTAGAAACGTCCGGCACCGGAACGGCCACGATCGGCAGCGGTGACGGCCTGAGGATGGGAGGCGGTCTGGCCGGAACGGGAACGCTGGCAGTGGCCACCAGAAACAGCGCCGGAGCCCTGACGCTGGGAGGAGATGTCGCCGGATTTTCCGGAACGCTGAATCTGACCGGTTCCAACCTGTATCTGGATGCGGATACGGCTTTGGGAGGAACGCTGAACGCCTCTTCCGCCAAAGTAACCGCTCTGCGAACCCAAAATGTGACGGGAACTTTGAATGCCGCCTCCCTGGCCGTTGACGGAACCGCCCTGAGTGCGGCCGGAACCGTCCTGACGGTGGCCAACCTGGCGCTGGGCGCGGATGCAGAAGTAAGCCTGAATATTGACGGCAACGTGGCCGAAGGGACATACACGCTGGTGGGTTGGGACAACCTGATGTCCGGGAACTTTGTGGATGCAAACTCCATGACCCTGACCGGAACCCTGGCGGGCCTGTATCAGGGCACGTTCACCGTGGATACGGCTGGCAAGACGGTATCCGTCAGCGTGAGCATGGCGGATGGAGTGATTGTCTGGGACGGCAATTCCATCGGCGCGGTGGACAACACCAAAACATATCTGTTCGATGGAAGCCATACGGGCGACGTCTCCCTGACGGGAAATATGAACGCGAAGGCCATCTACTTCAACAACGGCGCGGGGCAGGACTTGGTACTGACCAACAATGGCGGTGAACTCTCCGGCAATGGCGCGATGACCAAGCTGGGCGAAGGCAAGGTAAGCTTCAACAGTTCCAATGAGGCCTACTCCGGAGCGGTTGGCATCAAGGAAGGCACCGTAGCCGTCAACGCGAACAAGGCTTTGGGAATCGGAACGGTGACCGTGGATGCGCCGGGACGCCTGGAAATCGGCGTGACGGGCGACATTGCCGACATTCTCGGCGCCACGATGCCCACGATCAACGGAGGAACGATTGCCTTTGTTTCCGGAGGAGCCAACGCGCTGGGAACCAACCTGGCAAACGGTTCCGCCGTCAATCTGGAAGTGCTGGGTGAAAACACCGTGTTGACCATCAGCGTTAATCAGACGAAGACCGCTTCTACGTATGTTGGAAATGGAGCGTCCCTGTTCATTGACGGAGGCGGTACGAACACCAGGCTCACGGGCAGTTTAACAGTCAATGGCGGCATCCTGACAACGACGGGGGATTCCTTCGGCTACAGCGGCACCACGCTCAACTCCCTCCTCCTTGAAAACGGAGCCACGTGGACGATAGGCAACGGCACCGGGCACAATACGCTGCTCAATTCCAATATTATCCTGAACAACAGTTCCATTCTCGTCAATACCACCGGGAAGGGCTTTTACCTTTTCGGCGGCAATCACAGGATTTCCACGCAGAGCAACGCGCTGGGCATGTCCCTGATTGCTGCTTCGGGAGATTACAGCAGCCAGAAAATGACCGTCAAGACCGCGACGACGTTTGATGTGTCCCGCGGCAATTTCACGCTGGATGAAACCAACACGGCCGACTTGAAGGTGGATGTGGGCATCGTCAGTGAAGCCGCCGTCGCCATCACCAAGCAGGGGAACGGAATTCTTCAGTTGACGCGGGCCAACACGTACGCCGGACAGACCTTGATCAGGGAAGGCACGATCCTTCTGACGGGTGCCGGAAAGCTCGGGGCCGGAGCAGTGACGCTGGGCGGCCTGGGTGACGCGACGCTGGCATACAACGTCACGGGAGACAACACGACAGCCAATGCCATCGGCGGAACGGGGACCATCACCCAGAAGGGAGCAGGCATCGTGACGCTCAGCGGAGCCAATACGTACGCCGGGACGACCCATGTGGAGGCCGGCACGCTGAAGGCCGGCAGCGCCACGGCCTTCGGGACCAGCTCGGTACTTCTTTCGTCCGGGGCCACGCTTGACATCGGAAACTATGCGCTCGGCAATGCCGTCGCGGTAAAGGCAGGCGCCTCCGGCGCTCTTTCCACGGCATCCGTCACCAGCGATGGCGGTACGCTGGGCAGCCTGACGCTGGGCAGCTATTCCCGGTTGAATGTCACCGGCAGCATGGCCCTGGCCTCCGGGGCGGAGCTTACCTTCGACATGACAGGGGTAACGGCGGGTGACAATGCGCTGGTGACGCTCACCGGCGGCCTGACGGTCAACGGAACGCACAAGCTAACCCTCTCCAACTACGAAACGCTTACCGATTCCGGGAGCTACTCCCTGCTGACGGTGGGAACCGGGACGCTCATGGTAGGCTCCTTCAATGTCGGAGAACTCATTAACGAGACCCATCCGGAACTCACCTACATGCTGGGGCTCTCCGCGGACGGAAAGACGCTTCAGCTTAAAATAGAGTCCTCCGCGGACATGCTCACATGGAATGGGACGGCGGATGCCGGAACATGGAGCGCCGACAACGTTTCCAACTGGACCTATGCGGGAAGCAGTACTCCTCCGACAAGCACGGACGGTCAGCCTCTGCTCTTTGACAACACGGCGGCCAACAAAGACGTGACGATCACGGGGAACGTGGCGCCGTCTTCCGTCGTGGTCAGCAACAGCGGTAGTAACACCTACACCTTTGAAGGAAACGGCCACATTACTGGGGATACGACCATCCTTACCAAGAGGGGGGACGGAACGCTGGTCATCCGCAACACCAACAGTTATGGAGGTTCCACGTCCTTGGAAGGGGGCATCGTGGACATCAACGGGGACGGAGCGCTGGGAACGGGCTCCATCATCTTCGGGGGCGGTACGTTGCAGGCCTCCGGGAACGTGACGCTCACGCAAATCATGGTGCAGAAAAACGCCGCAGACGCCGTGAAACTGGCTGCCACAGGCGCCGATACGGTATTGACGGTGAACACCGGCGGCCAGGACAGCTTCCTGGGGCTTAACTGGAATGTTTCCGGGAACGGCAGCGTCGCGCTGGGCGACATTGCAGATACGAAGGTCCTTTCCGGCACCATCGCGGTGGCGGCCGGTTCCAAGCTCAACCTTTCCGGCGGAACGGAAATAGCGCTTTCCGGCATCCTCAAGAATATCTCCGGAACCCTGGAAAAGACGGATGGCGGCTCCCTGCTCATCAAGACGATCAACGGGAATGACGCGCTCAACGGAACCTTGCGCAACAGCGGGGCAGACATCGTCTTCTCCGGTTACGGAGCGGCTACGTCCAACCGGACTGTCACGGTCAATGGAATGCTGGATGCCTCCGTGGTCAATGCAACCTACGGCGTAACGCTGGACCTGAAACATTCCCAGGACATAGGCACGCTGCAAGTCGGCAGCGGAACCTTTGACGGCAACACGCAGGCCTCCGCAGTCATCGTCGGAACGGGGGTCACCCTCACCAGCAACAGCGTAACGCTGGGAGGAGACGTGGCCGGTGAACTCAACATTGCGGGGGGAACGGCGCAGCTGGGTGCTCTCGCTTTCAGCGGAACGGCCGGCTCCGGCATTACGCTGAACGGCAACGGTACGCTTACCATGGGCGGCAACATCACCGGAACCTCCGGTACGCTCACGCTGGGAGAAGGCACGCTCAACTCCAGTGCGGCCTGGTCCGCGGAAAGCGGAGTTGTGCTCAACGCGGCGCAGGGCAAAACCGCCACGGTAGACACCACGGGAGGGAACATCACCCTCAACGGCGCATTTAGCGGAACGGGCAGCCTCGCTAAAACAGGAACGGGCCAGCTCAGCCTTGGCTCAGCCAGTGCGGACTACGCGGGAACCGTAACGCTCTCTTCCGGCACGCTGGCCTTCCTGGCAGGGGCCGACGGTTACAAGGGCGCTCTCAACATCACCGGCGGCGAACTGCAGGGCGGCCAATACTACAGCGGCGCCAGCAAAAATGTCACCGTCAATGCGGCGGCCGGAGTCAGTTCCATCTCCCTGGGCGGTTTGAACGGCTCCTCGCTCAAATCCATAGATATCACGGATGCCGGTACGGTCATCAGCGGCATCAACGGGGCGGCCAGCCTGGACAGCGCCAATCTGGTCGTCGGCACGGACAATGTCGCCAAGACGCAGGACCTGGCAGGCAGCGATTCCATCATTCAGTTCAATGAGAACGGAGCTACGCTGGACATCGCCAGCCTGACGCTCTCCCTTTCTGCGGACGTGGTCAACGCCATGCAGGGCTGGGGAGCCGGAGAACGCACCGCATGGCTCAACCTGACCAACGGATCTCTGAGTTACGGCACGGCCACCTTCAACCCGCTTCTGGAAGGCCTGGGCTTCACCGTCACGGGTATCAACGGCGGCTCCATCGGTATCACGGGCGACGCCACGCAGATCTATGCGGTGGGCAGTGAAGACAAGGAAATCACCAGCAACGCGGAACTTGATCCCTACCGGGCGGTTATTGTGGACGGCAATCTGGCCCTCAACCTCCCTGGCGTGGATGACGAGGCGGAAGGACTGACCATCAACAACCTTTCCGGAGCGGCTTCCGGAGTGATCACCATTACTGCAACCGATGACAAGACGGCCTCCGTCATCCTGAACAACGAACTGCTGGGAAATGATCCCAATACGTCCGGGCCCGACACGAAATACGCCGGAACCATTAACGGCGGCACGGCCAATATCACCAAGACGGGTGCGGGTTCCCTGGAACTTTCCGGCAGCCTGAACACGGACGGCGCGCTGGACATGCGGGAAGGCAGCCTGACGCTTTCCGGCACGGCGGACCTAGGTTCTATCGTACTTGACTCTAGGGAGGCGGACAGTCTCTCCACCCTGAACGTCACCGGCACGGCAACTGCCGGAACGCTCACGGATGAAGGCAACGGAGGAACGCTCAACATTGGCGGGGACGGCAAGCTCACGCTTGATACGGCAGGTTCCGAACTCTCCAACAGCACTGTGACGGGTTCCGGTACGCTCCAGGTGGCGGACAACGCCTCCCTGCTATTCAACGGCACATCCAAGCTTGACGGCGTACAGGTGGAGCTCTCCACGGACGGAATGCTGGAACTTGACAACGCGGCTAACAGCCTCTCCGGTCTTACGGGGAACGGAAGTCTAAACAACGGTTCCGCCCTGGAAATCACCGCCTCCGGCAAGTCCGTCTTTGAAGGCTCGCTGACCGGGGAAGGCAGCATCACCATGAACGGAACGGGTACGCAGACTCTCAAGGGCAGCGGCTCCGCCGGGCAGTCCCTCAACGTTACGAAGGGAACCCTGGAGCTGATGGGCGCTGAAGGGGGCAACGGTTCCGTCACCTACAAGACGCTCACGGCAGGTACCGGCGGCCATGTGCGCCTCACGGCGGTGGGTGACGGCGTGGACGCTGTCAACACCACGCTGACGGTCGGCAACGGCCTCAATCTGGCGGGAGCCAATCTGGACCTGGTCATCAACACCAACAGGGACGACCTCTTCGCCAACCCCGTCATCACGGTTCTGGCAGGGAACGTCAACCTGAACGGCACCACTGTTTCCCTGGACAGCCTGGGCGACTACGACGACCCGGCGGACCCGACGGCCAACCTCAACTTCATACTGGTGGACGCGCAGGGTGCTGGCGGTACGGTAACGGCTGACGGCGCTTCGGTGACGTCCTCCGGCTACTTTGACTTCTACTACCAGGAACTCGGCATCCGTGCGGAAGGCGGGAAAATCATCGTCAGCGGCATGGTCAAGACGGACAACGCCTTCATGGACGCGGCGGATACGGCCAACTCCGCGGCGGGAGCCAACCTTCTGTGGAACAACCGCGGCAACGCGCCCAAGGGTACGGTACTGGGAGACCTGCGTGAAGCAGTGCGCAACAGCATCCAGTCCGGCGACTCGGGACAGGCCGCCCGTTCCATGGCGGCGGCGGCGGGCTCCACGGTCAACGCCCTGGGCACTGCCCAGCGCGACGCCCTGCGCGAACAAATGGGATGGATACGCAACCGCACCAACCAAATGGGCGTCAACCCCGCCTACATCAACGAAGACCTTCCCTACTTCCACATGTGGATGGAAGGCACGGGCTCCTACGCCCAGCTGGACACTAAAGGTGATGAAAGCGGCTACAAGCTCA